>Ga0315296_10000390_pt1 | contig 40443 bp, 39 predicted proteins | sample YL17G14_18_MG_FD_203921 | JGI IMG/M metagenome (GOLD analysis project Ga0315296, IMG submission 203921) | Sediment microbial communities from Yellowstone Lake, YNP, Wyoming, USA - YL17G14_18 | ecosystem: Environmental > Aquatic > Freshwater > Lake > Sediment | place: USA: Wyoming | collected... | reverse complement strand
TGTCGAGTCGTGCGATTGAAGATCCGGGGGGATTCAACTCCCGTCGGCCCCGCCATAAAGAAATAGTGATCCGGGGGAGATATATTAAAAGGCGGTGTCGAGTCGTGCGATTGAAGATCCGGGGGGTTCTCCTCCCGTCGGCCCCGCCAAATTGATAATGGTATTCTGGCGAGGTAGAGTAAAAAACAATGTCGAGTCGTGCGATTGAAGATCCGGGGGGTTCTCCTCCCGTCGGCCCCGCCAAAAAAACTGGTTGTAAAGAAGGGATCTGTGGAGGTATTCTTAGGCAGGTTGTTGAGAACGAAAAGGGAGGGAATAAAATGGCACTGAAGATTATTGATACTTGTATCAACTGCGGGGTGTGTGAGCCGGAGTGTCCGAACAAATCCATCTATGGTGCGGGAACAAAATGGGAGCTTTTTGACAAGACCCATGATCCTTTGAGCAACGACTTTTACTACATCGTGCCTGAGAAGTGCACGGAGTGTGTGGGTTTCCACGATGAGCCCCAGTGTGCTGCTGTTTGTCCTGTAGATGCTTGTGTGCTTGACGAGAAGTATCCCGAGACCAAGCAACAACTGCTTGCGAAGGCTACAAAGAACCAGCCCGGCGTTGCTCTTGATCCCTCCAAGGTGCACAAGGACATCAGAGGTTAAAATGCAGAGTCAAGCCGGAAGAAAGCTCAGGTTGTCAGAAAGGGTGTATATCCTTGAAGTTCTAAGGGGGCTCGGTGTCACTGCGCGCCACTTTATAGAAAACATCCTCTTCCGCAAGAGTATCGCAACTTTTCAATATCCTGAGGAGAAAGTTCCTTTTCCTCCCACATTCAGGGGAGAACATCGACTCATGTTCAGGGAGGACGGTTCAATAAGATGCACAGCGTGCATGCTTTGTGCAACGGCCTGTCCCTCCGAATGCATCTACATTGAAGCGAAAGAGTCACCTGATCCCAAGATTGAGAAATGTCCCGTTCGTTACGAGATTGACATGCTGAAATGTGTTTTCTGTGGATTTTGTGTTGAAGCGTGTCCATGTGATGCCATCAGGATGGATACGGGGAAATTTCCCCTTCCAGAAACCGGCCGGCAATCCTTTGTAAAGGACATCAATTATCTCACCAACAACCATCCCTCTGACAAGAGCAAGATTTCCTCAGCTATATACTGATGGAGATCCTGTTCTCGATGGCTGAGGATTTCATTGCATGGGGGAGGGATCACCTTCTTCCTGACAAGGCTGTGGAGCTGGCCCAGTGGGCAAGGCTGTCTTCGCTGTGGCCCCTGACGTTCGGCCTCGCCTGCTGCGCAATTGAGATGATGGCAACCGGTGCCTCCAGGTATGACTGGGACCGTTTCGGTGCCGGGGTCCCGCGCGCCTCACCCCGTCAAGCTGACCTGATGGTTGTAGCGGGAACTGTGACCTTGAAGATGGCCGAAAGGGTCAAGCTCTTGCATGAGCAGATGGCAGATCCAAAATATGTCATAGCAATGGGAAGCTGCGTTATTAACGGAGGCCCCTATGAGAAGCACGGGTATCATGTGCTTAAGGGGGTGGATCTGGTTATCCCGGTGGATGTATATGTTCCCGGCTGCCCCCCCAGGCCTGAAGCCCTTCTTGAAGGGATCCTCAAGCTGCAGGACAAAATAAGGGGTAGAAAAATCGCCTGATCCCTACACAGTTGATTTTTCCTCTCTTGATTGTTATTGTTTAAGTAATGTCATGATCGTTAACTGCGAGAAATGCGACACAAAGTTTAAACTGGACGATTCAAAAGTTACAGAAAAGGGCATTAAAGTCCGCTGTTCCAAGTGCCAGGCTGTTTTTCTTGTGAAAAGGCCTCCAGGGGAATATACAATGGCCCCTGATGATATCAAGAAGGCCATTGACGAAGCCCTCGGAAGCGAAGCGCCTGCTGCCCACACTGCACGAAAGAGCGCTGTTTCCGAGGATATGGGGTTCTCCGAGAGCCTTCACAAAGAGAAGAAGGGTGGAAAAAAGGATGAATGGGGGAATTTAGTTTTTTCAGATGAGACAGAAGGGAAAGGGATTAAGGGATCCACGATGGGCACAGAGGAAGGCGCAGGACTCGAACGCACAATAGAGTTCGAAGATACTGGAAAGGAAGAAACAGCAGAAGAAAAAATTGATTTTGGTACGGATGAAGAAGAAACCTCGTTAAGGCAGGAGTCGGAGACCGGCGAATTTACAAAAGAAGGCCCAGAGGAGGAGGCACCTCCGCCGAGCGGGGTGGGCTCTGTAGCCGGAGCAGTCAATATTGAAAGGAAAAAACCACCTCCGCCCCCTGACTTTGAGCGACAAGAGGTTTCCCTCTCAAAGCTCTTGTTCATGATATTTCTCGTTGGGATTCTCGGCGCAGGCGGAATCATGGTTATCAAGGGAGTTATTAGCGTGTCAACCTTCTCAAACCTTTTCAGCAAGCAAGAGGAAAAGAAGCCGGGCCAGATCGTATCTACTGATATTAAAGGAAATTATTTCCAGAATATAAGAGGTCAGAAGCTTTTTATAGTTGAGGGCAAGGTCATAAATCAATTTGATGTGCCGAGAAGCTTCATTAAAGTAAAGGGAATATTGTATGATTCCAATGGAGCCGAGATTGGCTCACGGGAAGCATTCGCAGGCTGGAGCTTCTCCGAGGATGAGCTCAGGAACCTTTCCAGCAAAGAGGTGGATGAAAAGTTGAACAATAAGATGGGCGAGTCCCTTTCAAACTTCGACATACCTCCTAATAACCCCCGTCCATTTATGATCGTGTTTTATGATGTCATGGGGGCAGTCTCCTCCGTCTCGGTAGTGGTTGTTGAGTCTCAGGTAGGCAGTCAGTAGAATCGTTATTCAATGTCATCTCATAATAGCGATCGTTTCGCTGGACAGCTCGTCAGGGAGCTTTACAGCATTCAGGACCAGGTGAGCAGGACGATCCTTCTTGGCGAGAAGCTTCGCATCCTCGACGATGAGCAGGCTCTGGAGATACTCCAGATCCTCTGCAAGAAGGGCAGTAAGAATGTGCCCATCTACCAGGAAATATTCATAAGTGTTGTTGATATTCCTAACCTGTCCAGGGTTATAGGCCACGGAAAAATGAGCGCCATCTATTTGCTGGCACAGGAGAAGGGATACGAGGATGTTTTAAGGATACTATCCAGGCCAACAGCCGGAAGGAGGAGGCATAAGAAGGATGAGGAGGTCCCTGTTGATCCGGAGATGGAGTATGTTCCCCTTGGAATGAGGAAATCCCTGGCCAAGGGTCAAGTGAGGAAATACCTCGACAAGCTTCTACTGGATCAGGATCCCTCCGTGGTATCCAATATTCTTTTGAATCCGAGGATTACAGAAAGAGAGGTCCTGAAGGTCGCATCAAGACGACCGAGCAGGCCTTCTGTGTTGAAGATTATCTATGACAGTAAAAAATGGATCTCCAGGTATGCAGTGAAGAAAGCCCTGGTGCGCAACCCCTACACCCCTCCTGAGATAGCCCTTCGCCTTCTGGGGTTTATGCTCAGCCCGGATCTGCACAGCATCAGCCATGACGAATCCCTCCATCCGGACTTGGTCGCCGCTGCAAGGCTGCTTCTGGAGGAAAAGTCCCCCTAACTTTCTTTTTTGTCGGGGCGTTTCTCTTGCGGAGGGGTTACATCTATGGCGTCAGGCTCCTTTAGGGACTTGCGGAAGTTCTTAATGCCTTTGCCCAGGGAACTGCCAACCTCCGGGAGTTTTCCTGCACCAAAGATGATCAGGACTATTAAGAGAATGACAACAAGTTCACTCCATCCAAACATTCTTGCCTCCTTTCGCTGCAAATAATAGCTTACCACATTGAGCAATCCATTGACAGAGATTAGAAGATTCAAGATAATTAAATGAGGGAGAAGAAGATGAGAAAGGAGAATATATGAAAATAAGAACATTCATTTTGTGTATCATTGTGCTGGCAATGGGAGTAAATGCCGGCGCCCAGCCCAGGCAGGTCTCCAATGAGCCTTCTACCGAGAATTTTTCAGGGGCGTCACAGCGGAATTGGTCTTCTCTGGGTTTTCAAATTGCCTATGCGAAGTTCATTGACGAATCAGGGGTGGACGGGTTCGGGATTGGTGCCAATGCCGCATTCATCCCGAGGAACAGGGTTGGCAAAGCTTCCCTGGGACTTGATTTGGATGCCATTGTCCATATCCTCTCAGTAGAGGGGGGGACCACTGTGAACGCTGTCCTGTTGGGTCTGGGCCCTATTGTAAAGATATATCCTGACAAGAGTTTTTCTGTTTCACTCGCCATGAGGCCTGGCCTCGGAATGTTCTCCAATGGAGAGGAAGAGAGCGATTTCTGCCTTTCTGAGGCCTTGTATATTGATATGTATCCTTCTCCTGAGATCGGAATAGGGATTGTTCCTACTATCACCCAGGTGTTTAGCGAAGAAGAAACGTTTGATATGTTCCACATATCGCTTAGGGTCTCGTTCAACTATTAAAGCAATAGGAGGTGCGCAATGAAGAAAATTACTCTTGCAGTGGTATTCTTAAGCCTTCTGGCAAGCTGCACAACGACAAGGGTCACACGAACAGGCGTGGAAGAGGTCATTGACATCAGCGGGAACTGGAATGATACGGATTCCCGCCTGACAGCCGAGGCCATGATAAGAGAGGCCCTGGAAGGGGCTTGGCTCCCAAGGTTCACGCAGGATAAGAACAGGCAGCCGGATGTTACGGTGGGTAAGGTAGTAAACAGGAGCGATGAGCATATCAACACCCAGACCTTTATCCTTGACCTTCAACGAGAGCTGACAAATTCCGGAAAGGTGAATTTTATTGCCAGCATGAGCGAGAGAGGGGAACTCATGGAGGAGAAGGAGGACCAGGCACATTATGCGTCCCCTGAGACCAGAAAGGCCTTTGGCCAGGAGATCGGCGCGGATTTTCTGCTCACCGGCACGATAAATTCCATCATTGATGCTGCCTCAGGGGAGCAGGTGAAATTCTACCAGGTTGACCTGAAGCTGACGGACATCAAAACCAGCAGGCAGATCTGGTTCGGGCAGAAGAAGATAAAGAAATATATACAGAGAAGCCCGGTAGGCTACTGAAGAGTGCGTGTTCCATTCATTGTTTTTGTTATCCTTTTCCTGCCATGGATTTCAGGCTGCGGTGTCAGCCAGCGCTACTACATCAGGCTTGACCATGCTCTGGCGGGGCAGGATTATGAGGGTGCCCTCGAGATCCTGAAGCCTGAGGAGTATGGAGACCGCAATGAAGTCCTTTATAACCTGGATAGGGGGACTCTCCTTCAGCTTGCCGAAGACTTTACCGGCAGCATCACGCATTTTGACAGGGCTGACAAGAAGATGGACGAGCTTTACACGGTCAGCATCACCAAGCTGACAGAGAGTTTTGTCGTCAACGACAATGCAGCACCTTACGAAGGGGAGGACTTTGAAAAGGCCCTTGTTAATATGTTTCAGGCACTGAACTATATCTGGCTTGGGGACCTGGATGAGGCCCTGGTGGAGTGCAGGCGGGTGAACACTAAACTCGGAATACTTAACCAGAAATATGAGAAGAAAAATATCTATAGAGAGGACGCATTTGTGCGCTACTTGGCCGGGATCCTATATGAGGCCAGGGGAGAGGACAACGACGCCTATATCTCGTATAAGAAGGCGCTCAAAATATATCGCACGGATTACAGTGAGTTTTATGGAACAGAGGAGCCTCCATGGCTTGAGGAAGACATGAGGCGGACAGGAATCCGTTCGGGAGTCCTGGAGCGGGAAGCAGGTCGGGTCCAGGAGGGAGGAGAGAACGGGGAGATTGTAGTTATTTTTTTCAATGGCCTCTCCCCACGAAAGGTTGAGGATCATCTTGCAATTCTCCTGCCCGGAGAAAAGTTGGCAAAGATCGCATTTCCGGTCTTCCAGCCTGTTTCACGGAGGGCAACCTCTGCCCGCATTTATGCAGACGGACAGGACATGGGCGAGACCGTTCTGGCTGAGGACATTGAGGCCATTGCTATCAAGAACCTGGAGGATCGCAGGGGCAGGGCTATCCTCAAGCTCGGAACCAGGCAGGCAGTGAAGTATCTCATATCAAAAGGAATTGGCGATATTGCCGAGAAACGCGCCAGGGGCATGGGACAGCTCGTTGGATTTCTGGCAAGCGCGGCATTGGCAGCAGCAGAGGTGGCGGATGTCCGCTCCTGGAGGACACTGCCTGCCCAGATCCAGGTCGGCCGATTCAGCCTGCCATCGGGGATGCATGAAATTACAATCCAGCCAATGGGGCATGGAGGTTTTTCTTCTTCGCCAATTGTCAAGAATGTTTTAGTCAGAAAAGGCAGAATTACATTCGTCAGTGCACGTGTGAACGATTGAGAAAGGGGGATGCAAATGAAAAGAGTAACAACATGTTTATTTATTTGTGCAGTGATCCTGATCGGGTGTGCTCAGGTCCCGCAGTGGGTAACGAGCGGAAGTAGCTCCTCTCATCCGGACGAAAGGTTCATTGTTACCATCCGTGAGGGGGACACGCCAGCTTCTGCGAAGAAGAGCTGCCAGGCCGCTATCAGGGCTTTCATTGAGAGGGAAGCTGGCAGGGCAGAGTCACCTTTGTCACAATTTCGTTCTTCACTTGAAAAGGGTCAGAAGGCCGTTGTTGAGCCTTTTCTAAAGGGGATACAGGCGGCACTAGAGCAGGCGACCGGGGATGTGATGGAAGGGTTTAGGCTTGTAGAAACCTGGCGCGATCCTGTAAGCGCAAAGGTTTCAGCACTTGCCGTGATTGAAAGATCAAGGGCAGGGGAAATGATCAGGACCAAGCTCGAGGGTATTGGCAGGGATATAAAGTCAGCACTTTCCTCTGCGGATTCAGCACAGAATCCCCGTGCAAAAACGAAGGCTTTGAGGGATGCTCTATCCTTCTTTCTTTCCCATGAGGTGTGGAACACGCTTCTCTTCTCCGTAGATCCTTCGGGGAAAGGGATAAATGCTCCTGTAAGCTCCGATGAGATCATTCAGAGTATCAAGGATGCCGGGCCTCCGCTCAGGATCGCACTCGAGGTCACCGGAGTGGGAAGCGCTTCAGTGAGGGATTCCATAGAAGGGCTGGTTCTCGACAAAGGGTTTGATGTTGTCTCCGTTAATCCGGATGTAATTATTCGTGTTTATGTGGAGGCAACCGTGCAGAAGTCCGAGAAACCCCCGGAGACTGTAACTATTTATAGAAAGACAGAGGAGACGACCGCGGCAGGAGTGGAGGCTCATCACAGAGAGACCATTGAGGTTCCTTCGCAGGAGGCGCCTTCCCCGGGCGGTAATATTATTTTTGTTTCGTGGAAAGCCACCGTCTCCCTTGAGGAGGTCAGCACAAGAAAGGGCCTCAAGCAGTTCGTTGAGCGGGGAAGAGACGGTCAGCCACTTGAAGAAGAGGCATGGGAGGAGGCTATTGCTCATATCGGCAGGGCAGTGGTTGAGAGGTGTACCCCTGTATTAGTGGAATTTATATCCAAACCCTGAATCTTTGTATTTGTTATTCGCAGGGAAGAATTGGGGAGGCATTAATCTTCAATAAGGGTTTTTAAGAATCAAAGTGTGGCATAGTGCCACATAATTTTCTTCAATCAAGGTTTGATTTTAGGGGCTGCCATAATAGTTCTTGAAATACAATAAGTTAGCTGCAGGTCAAGAAGTAATTTTTGGCATATAAGTTGCTATTTGATATTGGTGTGGAAAGCCCTTCGTACTACATAAAGAAGTTTTCGTGGGTTGGAAATCTTCTCGGCATCACGCTAATTGCCTATTTTTCTGCATCTATCTTTACAAATGCCCTGGCCCTAAAGCTAACTACAACTCCGCAGATGAGTGCATTTCGTTCAAGGGGACCCCAGGGGATCCAGACTCTCGATGACAAGAAAGACCTAAGCTACTATTTTGTTATCACAGAAAGAAATCTTTTTAATTCCCAGTCAAGCTCGCTTGCGGATGCACTCGCCTCAATATCAGGACCCGTATCGGAGAGCAAGCTGAAGGTGAAGCTCATCGGAACCGTGGAAGGCCCCCCTGAATTCGCCTTTGCAATCGTCAGGGATGAAGCAAACCAGCAGACAAAGGTTTATAGGATAGGAGACAAGATTCTGGACATTGCTCCGGTCCTCCGAATAGAGAGAAATAGGATCATCGTCCTTCACGAGGGAAGGCAGGAAGCTTTGCTCATTTACGAGGAATTGACAGGTCCCCTCGCCCAGGTTTCAACTCCTCAGGTTTCATCGTCTCGCGGTCCAGGTTCTCCCCCGTTTTCTGCACCTGATGTAAGAATGCTGTCGCCTAATCGCTACGAGCTTGACAAGAGGGGCTTTGAACAGCAGATCTCCAATATCGGCCCATTGCTTACACAGGCAAGGGTTGTCCCGAACCTTGTAGATGGTAAAATCTCCGGTTACAGGATCTTTTCAATTGTGCCCGACAGCCTCTATGCCAAGATTGGACTCAGGGAAGGCGATGTAATAGAAAGGGTCAACGGAGCTGAGATATCAACACCTGAGAATGCTCTTCAGCTCTTCCAGAAGTTCAGAAACGAATCACGCTTCCAGGTGGACCTGGTTAGGGACGGACACAAAGAGTCCTTGAGTTATACAGTAAGATGAAGAAAGTCCTAACAATCATAGTGTTTGTTGGGTTTCTTGTTTGTGTCTTGAGACCTGTCTTTGCACAGGAGGAGATAAGTGGGCTGTCTATTACTCCAACAGTAAAGAAGGGGAGGGTATCCGGGATAGATAAGGGTGTGAGCCTTGATTTCGACAATGTAGATATTAAGGATTTTGTCAGGGTCATCAGCCAGCTCACAGGAAAGGACTTCATAATGGGGGAGAACGTGAGAGGGAAAATCACGGTCATATCTCCGACAAAGGTTACGGTTGAAGAAGCATACAAGGTCTTTGAGTCCGTTCTCGCCGTCAATGGACTTGCTGCTGTCCAGGCGGGCAAGGTGATAAACATTGTCCAATCACGGGATGCCGGCAGGAGCAACATCAAGACTTTTGTAAGCAAGGTGCCGGTAATTGTAGGTGATACCATCGTAACCCAGCTCATCCCACTTCAGTATATAGATGCCAATGACATGTCGGAGATCGTCAGGAATTTCCTGTCATCTGTTGGAAGCCCCATTCCGTATGCTCCTACGAATACCCTCATTCTCACGGATTACGCCTCAAACATCAACAGGATCTTGAGGATCATCAGAGAGCTGGACACGGACACCTATAAGCAGATCATTGAGGTTATTCCCCTTCAGTATGCATCGGCCCAGATCATGGCGCAGCTCCTTACTAACCTTTTCCAGCAGGCAGGGGGAGGAGGACTATCCAAGACCCGGGCCGTGAGGGGACCTGGGGTTCCGCCTCCAACAGCCGCACAGGTTCCGACCAAGATCATCGCCGAGGAAAGGACAAACGCACTGATTGTTGTGGCAACGGTAGAGGATCTAATGGCTATGAAAGCTCTCATCAGGAAATTGGATGTGAAGATGATAGGGGGAGGACAAATTCATGTCCATTATCTTCAAAATGCAGACGCAGAGAAGCTCTCTACAACACTTGCATCGCTGGCTGGAGCAGGTTTGCAGCGCCAAGCTGGGGGCGCAGCCGGAACTGCTCCGGCAGCAGGGGGCGGGGTAGCTCAGTTTGAAGGAGGGGTGAAGATCACCGCAGACAAGTCCACAAATTCCCTTGTAATCGTGTCCACCCTCTCAGACTACGAAGTTCTCAAGGGGGTTATCACAAAACTTGATATTCCCAGGCGCCAGGTGTATGTGGAGGCGGCCATCGTAGAGCTCTCTATGGATAAGCTCAGGGAATTGGGCCTGGAATTCCGCTACCTGAAACCTGATTTGAAGGGTGTTGCAGGAGGGACCGATTTCGGGCTCGGGATGGATGCACTTACAGCTTTTCCAACGGCAGGCATGAGTTCGCTCCCAACGGGCTTGGGTGTGGCCCAGATCAACGGCATCATTCAACTCGGGACCCAATCATTTCTAAGCGTGGGAGCCTTCCTCCATGCCATCCAGACGGATTCGGATGCGAATATCCTTTCAACGCCGAACCTGCTTGCTATGGATAATGAATCTGCGGAGATTATCATTGGAGAAAATGTCCCCATCCTTACCTCAACCCAGCAAGTTTACCAGACAGGGCTGATTTCATCACCGAGCATTCAGAGACAGGATGTCGGGCTCAAGCTCAAGCTCACCCCTCAGATCAACGACAGCGATTATGTCAAGCTTAATCTTACAACGGAGATCTCCAAGGTGGTTGAGAGCACAGGGGGGATCAATGTCAATCTCCAAGGGGTGACAACATCCAAGAGGTCTGCCCAGACTGTTGTGGTTGCACGCGACAGGCAGACCGTCGTAATAGGCGGGCTTCTTGATGACAGGGTTACGGTCTCCGAAAGCAAGGTTCCTATTCTTGGAGATCTTCCCATATTGGGATGGCTATTTAGAACTTCAAAGAAAAGGGTTACAAAGACAAACCTCCTGATCTTCCTGACTCCTTATATAATGAGGGGAGCAGGGGATATGGAAGCTGTCAAACAATACAAGGAAGAGGAGAGCAAGAGCTTTGAGGAGGAAAGCTTCGGCTATACAAGGGAGAGGAAGTTCTACGGGAGCACCTCCATACCCGAACCTCCCTCTATTGAAGTCCCTGAAAAAGGTGAACCTTTTTCTCCCATAGCTCCCCCTGAGTCCAGGGCGCCAGAAGTTCCTACATCAGGCGAATCTCCATCGCCAACCACATTTGAAACCCCTGTTGTTTCTGTTGGGCCCCCCGGGGAGGCTCCATCATCAATTGAAAAGGAAGCCCCTGCCATAGGGGGTAGCGCCGGGGGTGAAATGGGAGTTATCCTCCAGCCCCTTGTCGGGGTGACAGGCACCACGATGACAGAGGCTGTTCCTGTCGAGACAGAACCCCAGCGTCTGCCACAATCCCAGTAGGTGGTGCTGTGGAGCGCCCCCTCCTTGGACAAATCCTTCTTGAACATACCTCTTTGACCGAGGCACAGCTCCAGGAGGCGCTCGATCTCCAGTTAGAAAAGCACCAGAAGCTCGGTGAGATACTTGTCAGGCGCCTAAAATATGTCCAGGAGGAGGATATTTACAGGGCCCTGAGCATCCAGCTTCAGATCCCCTATGTGGAAAGCCTTATTGGGGCAGAAGCAGACGAGGAACTAATCAATAAGATTCCCATCAATTTTGCAAAAAAGCACGAGGTATTTCCCATAAAAAAAGTTGACGACGAGGTAATCGTTGCAACATCAAATCCCCTGGACACATTTGCTCTGGATGACCTCGGGCTGCTCCTGGGCATGAAGGTAGTCCCCAATCTGGCCATGCCCGCTGAGATCCTTGATGCTATAAACAGGGCCTACGGGCGCCGTTCAGAGGGGGCTGAGGAGATGATGAACCATCTGGAGGAGAACCTTGACGAGGCAGCACTTGAGCTGACCGAACCAAAGGACCTTCTGGATGTTACAGATGAGGCCCCCATCATCAGGCTTGTCAACTCACTTCTGTTCCAGGCACTGAAGGAGAGGGCCAGCGATATCCACATAGAACCCTTTGAGTCTGAATTATCCGTGCGCTTCAGGATAGACGGCGTCCTCTACGAGGTCCTCAAGCCTCCCAAGGCATTTCAGCCCAGCATCCTTTCCAGGGTCAAGGTAATGGCAGGGATGAACATTGCAGAGAAGAGGCTTCCCCAGGACGGCAGAATCCGCCTGAAGGTTGCCGGAAGGGATATTGACTCCAGGATCTCCACTGTCCCTACTGCTTTTGGGGAGAGGATCGTTATGAGGCTGCTTGACCGCTCTTCTGTGCTGCTCGGTCTCAACGAGATCGGCCTTATAGATGAACAGCTAAGAAAGGTAGAGAAGCTGATCCAGAGGAACAACGGGATCATACTTGTGACAGGACCAACCGGATGCGGGAAGACGACCACACTATATGGCGCCCTTTCAAAAATCAATTCCTCGGAGATCAACATTATTACCATTGAGGACCCCATAGAGTATCAGCTCAATGGGATTGGGCAGATCCAGGTGAACCCAAAGATTGACCTGACATTTGCCAACGGCCTCAGGTCCATACTCCGGCAGGACCCCGATGTGATCCTTGTGGGAGAGATCAGGGACAAGGAGACAGCCGAGATCGCTATCCATGCCTCCCTGACAGGGCACCTTGTTTTCTCCACGCTTCACACAAATGATGCCGCGGGTTCCATAACCAGGCTTATAGATATGGGTATAGAACCCTTTCTTGTCTCCTCTTCCCTTACGGCGATCCTGGCCCAAAGGCTCGTGAGGCAGGTCTGTCCGGCCTGCAAGGAGAGATATGCCCCCGGAGAGGACGAGGCAAGGGACCTGGGGCTTGATGGAAAATCCATGAGGAACAGGCCTATTTACAGGGCAAAGGGCTGCAAGGAGTGCTCCCAGTCCGGGTATAAAGGGAGGACGGGGATATTTGAGCTTCTCATTGTGGATGACGACATAAGGACTCTGATCACAAAGGGGGTGGATTCCGCCTCCATCAAGAAGAAGGCGATCTCCAAAAAGATGAGGACACTCAGGGATGACGGCGCCCAGAGGGTGCTCAAAGGGACGACCACAATTGAAGAGATTCTCAGGGTTACACAGGAGGAGATCACCGATGTAGTGGAGGAGATGTAATGGCCGTCTATGGCTATTCAGGGTTTGATTCTGCCGGGAAAAGCGTCGCAGGGGTTGTGGACGCCGACAGCCAGAGGATCGCCAGGGAAAAGCTCAGGCGAGAGGGTGTTTTTGCCACGCAGATCCATGAGGAGGCAGCCGAGGAAAAGCCCCTCTTCAAGAGGGAATTCACAATAAGAGGGATCTTCGCCCGGATCAAGATCCAGGATGTGGCCGTTGTTACACGACAGCTTGCAACCCTCCTCGGTGCCGGACTTCCCCTTATGGAGGCCCTTTCAGCGACCATTGAACAGGCCGATATACTTCCCTTTAAAAGGGTTCTTGCCGAGGTTCGTGACAGGGTAAACGAAGGAAGCTCCCTGGCCGATGCCATGGCCGAGCATCCCCGGGCCTTCTCCGAGCTCTATGTGAACATGGTGAGGGCAGGGGAGGCCAGCGGAGCAATGGAGGTCGTCCTGCAGAGGCTTGCCGACTTCATGGATAACCAGGTGAGCATCAGGGCCACATTCTGGGCCAACATGATATACCCGCTCGTCATGATCCTCATTGCCTTAGTTGTGGTTTTTGTCCTCATGGTGAAGGTCATCCCGCAGATCACCCAGATCTTCCAGGACATCCACCAGACGCTACCGCTGCCCACACGGGTGCTCATTTTTGTCTCCGGCTTTGCCAGCACATACTGGTATCTGATTGTTTTTGCTGTTGCAGCGGCCATTATCGGGATGGACCGATTCAGGAAGACAGCGAAGGGGAAGGAATGGACCGATAGAATGTCACTAAGGCTTCCTATTTTTGGCAAGCTAATTAAAATCGCAGCCATGTCAAGATTTTCCAGGACCCTGAGCACGCTCCTGGCCAGCGGCGTCCCCATTGTGAAGGCATTGGACATCGTAAAGGCCATAGTGGACAATGTAGTGCTGTCAAAGGCGATCGATTTCACCAGGGAGCGGGTGACCGAAGGGATGTCTATCGCTGAACCGCTGAGGCAGAGCAAGGTCTTTCCCCCAATGGTAATCCGGATGATCGCCGTGGGGGAGCAGAGCGGCGAGCTGGAGGCAATGCTTGAGAGGGTTGCAATAGCCTTTGACAGGGAGATGGAGGCAAAGCTAAAGATCTTCACCTCCCTGCTTCAGCCCATAGTGATACTGGTCATGGCAGGGATGGTGGGGTTCATCATCGTTTCCATCCTCCTGCCGATCCTTGAGATCAATCAGATGGTGAGATAAAAACAGACAAAGGGGAGGGAACAACATGAACGAAAAAGGTTTTACGCTGATTGAGATAATGGTTGTGGTCCTCATCATAGGGCTCCTGGCCACCCTGGTGGCGGTCAATGTCATCCCGAGGAAGGAGGAGGCAAATAGGACGGCTGCGCTCGTCCAGATCAGGAACTTTGAGGAGGCACTCAAGCTCTACTACCTCGACAATCACATGTATCCGGACTCACAACAGGGTCTAAAGTCCCTTGTGGAGAAGCCCACAGTGGGGAAGGTCCCCTGCTGCTGGCGAGAAGGAGGATATCTTGAGGGAGGAAGGATCCCCAAGGATCCATGGAGCAACTCTTATGTTTACGCAAGCCCCGGTAAGGGGGGAAAGGATATTGAGATCGTCTCCAAAGGTAGGGACGGGGAGTCGGGGGGTGAGGGTCCTGACAAAGACATCTCCAACTGGGAAGTCGAAGAATAACCGGGGTCAGGTATTTACTTTTAGCGTTTTTCCGGGATTCACACTCATTGAGCTCTCTGTGGTCATTTTTATCCTGGGGCTCTCCCTGGCCTTTGTCCTTCCAAGGCTAATGAGCCTCTCGGAAGTGGAGCTCAAGCACGGTTCCCGCCGCCTATCAGGGACACTGCGTTACCTGTTTGATCAGGCCGCATTTGCCAAGACCCTATACCTCTTCAGGTGCGACATCAAGGAGGGGACATACTGGGTTGAGTATTGCCTTCCTGAGGTGGAGCCGCCGCATAAGCTCCAGTGCTGGGAGGATAGGGCGCTCCTGGGGAAGAAAACCCGGCTTCCTTATGGGGTCCGCTTTCAGGATGTGGAGATCATGGGAGAGAAACTTGGCCCCGATACCGAGGGGGGCGCAGGAATACCGTTTTTTCCAGACGGGTATGTTCCCCCTGCATTCATTCATCTCCAGGATCAGAGGGATAAAAGCTACACACTTCAGCTCAATCCTGTGACGGGCCGGGTCAAGGTCCTCGAGGGATATGTCGAGGCCAAAACACAACAGACCACCAAGTAAGGAGCAAGCCTTTACCTTGCTTGAGGTGCTTGCGGCAGTGGCGATCCTGGCCGTGGCAGTCCTTTCCCTTTATTCCCTTCAGAACAAGAGTATTGACCTGTCCAGCTATGTGAACGAGATGACAATCGCTACCATGATGGCCAGGGAAAGGGCATCGGAGGCAGAGCTGAAGTTCAGGTTCCCCAATTATATGCTGCCGAAGAAATCCCTTCAGGATGAGTATCCCGGCTTTGAATTGGAGGATCTTACGGACGGGGATACGAGCATTACCTCTGAACTCCCTGAGGGGATCAGGCCCAAAACTGCCGGTATCAGGGTGAAGTGGAAACACATGGGAAAAGAAGAGACTGTCACCCTGAAAGGTTTCGTTCCGACCCAATGAGCCACGACATGCAAAATCGTTTCCGCACGGGTGGATTCACACTCATTGAGGTCCTCGTCGCATTCGGAATTCTTGCCCTTGTAATGGGTGCGGTCTATTCCTCGGTGACATCCTCTCTGGATGCGACCCGGTATGTTGAGGAGAGGTCAGAGGTATATCAAATCGGGCGGCAGGTCATATTCCGCCTGGCGCGTGAGCTTTCCTCTGCCTATCTTGAGAATGTGGGTTACACATTTTTCAAGGGCGAGCACGACCAGGTTGAGGGAAGGAGAATGGATAAGCTCTCCTTCACTACACTTGCCCACCGTATGAGCCCTATGCCCATCAAAGGATTTACGGACTCAGAGCATGCAGCCGTTGCATATTACTGGAAGATTGAATACAACGAGGACGAGAAGCCGATCCTGACCCTGCTATACAGAGAGTCCACGGGATTCGGGGTGGAGATCGGTGGTGAAGAGTATGAGTTGTCTGACGGGCTAAGGGAACTTGACATCAGATATTTTCAGGGGAGCACGGGCTCCTGGTTGGACGAATGGGATTCCCAGCTTCAAGGAGGGCTTCCCACCGCAGTGGCTATCTCTATTTACCTGACCGATTCAAGCGGGGTTGAGGTGCCTTTCAGAACGATTGTGCCCCTGATGCTGGCGAAATAATGGCTAATTTCCAAGATCGGATAAAGAGAAGGGGCGTGGCACTCATCATTGTCTTGTTAGTGGTGGCCATCATGACCGTTAGTATCCTGGAGTTTTCCTACTCTGTTAGGGTTGACCTTCATCTCGCTGGAAACATGAGGGACGATATCCAGGCCATGACTGTTGCAAGGGCCGGCCTGGAGCTTGCCAAGGGAATCCTGAATTATGACATCATGCAGATGGGCAATCAGAAGGGGGCCATATATTATGTCCCCGGCGAAGAAACTGACTTTACGAAACAGTTCTGGTCCCAGGCCTGCAAGTTCCCGCCGATCCCCATGGAGCTGGACCAGGGGCTTACAGGAGAGATAAGGGGCATTATCACAGACGAGGGGGGGAAGATCCCGCTGAATCTCCTTGTCGATCCCATTAAGGGCCCCCCTGACGATGTCAACAAGAACCTTGAAGCGGTGTTAAAAAGGCTCTTCAAAAACCTGGGAGTGGATGAAAATCTGGTGGAGGCCATAGAGGATTGGATAGATCCGGACAGCATACCCCGGACATACGGGGCAGAGGGATCAACGGAATATGCGCCAAAGAACGGTCCCATGACAACCGTCACAGAGCTGAGGATGGTAAGTAAGATGATGGAGAAGGATGAGGAACAGGAAACCCCGTTTCAGAGAATAATGACGGGATTGCCCCGTGAAGAGGACGAGGAAAAGGGCATGTGCGCCCTGGACTCCCTGGATTCTCCTTTTCTCACGGCATATCCAAGGGGATTTACAACTACCGTTTCCATCAATGTAAACACCGCTCCCTTGGAGGTGATCCAGGCGCTATTTGACCTGGAAGAGGATGCTGCAGAGGAGGTGATCAAGATCAGGGAGGAGCAGATCATAAATGGGAAGCCAGATGCCGTCATGAGCGCCATTGCCCCGCCAAATACCCCTATATCTCCTCAACGATGGAACGAGGTTTATCCACTTCTCTCCAAGAGCTCGGATTATTTTTCCATTAGGTCTTTTGGCCGAATTCCCAATCCAGCGGCTGATCCCGCAGATGAGAATACGCAGAAGCTTCTTGCCATAAAGACCCTCAAGGCCGTGGTGATGATCAACCCCCAGGGGCTCCCCCGCCTGTTGACACTCTACTACCGCGAGGAATGAGCGCTTGTTTGTAGAAGCCTTACCAATATCCTACACTTGACATAATTTGTTGTTTCTGATATTTATATAATAGTATAACTAACAGAAATATATGAAACTCGACGATCTACGGAGCAGATTTGTGGACAGGCCCCTTTTCCGACATTCTGATTTGCGGCAGGGCAGGACCAGGGCTTATGAATATATCCAACTCAGCCATTGGGTGAAATCAGGCCAGGTTCTGCGACTCAAGCGGGGTCTTTACACCCTGCCGGAGCAATGCCGGCGAGCACCCCTTTCGCCACTGGCTCTTGCCCAAGAATTGTACTGGCCATCTTACATCAGCCTGGAGTATGCCATGAGTTACTACGGGCTGATCCCTGAGGCAGTGTGGGAGATCACCTGCGTGACCTCACGAAAAACAATGAGGTTCAGCAACGATCTGGGGGTCTTTAGCTACAGACATGTTAAGAAAGAGGCTTTTTTCGGTTTTCGGCATCTAACAGCGCAAAGCGGCCAGAAATATTTCCTGGCCGATGCTGAAAAGTGTCTTCTCGACTTTATCTATCTAAAGATACCAGGAAAGCGGGATATATCAAAAGAACTTTTCCTGGGGGGTTACCGCCTGCAAAATCTGGAAAGACTAAACATGACTCGGCTCAAGGAATATATTAACCGCTTCCCAAATGACAGTGTCCGCAGATCTGGAAAGATTGTATTGTCCATGTGCCGGGGGAGGAGAAAATGATTGAGGCTATAAAAAGCTATTTGGCTGGTTTTTCGGAGGAACAAAGGCTCAACCGGCTAAGAGAATATATCCATTGGCTCCTTCTGAAGGGGCTTGACGAAAAAGGATATAGAAAAAATCTCGCCTTTGTCGGCGGAACCGCTCTTCACATGGCTTTCGAGACAGGACGGTTCTCCGAGGATCTCGATTTCTCTCTCGTGTCCGGGAGAGGGTATAGAACGAAGACATTTGCCGACCAGTTATTGGCGTATAGCGAGATGTGCGGATTGAAAGCAGGGATTGACGCATTGCGTGATCATCAGAATCTCAGCATGTTTTTTATCAAATTCAGCGAGATATTGTATGATCTCCGACTGACTTCGCATAAAGGACAAAAGCTCTCCATCAAAATTGAGGTGGACAAAAATCCGCCGCGGGGTTGGAAGTTGGAAGAACATCTTTTTACCGATCCTTTTATGTTTATGGTGACCCATTTCGATTTGAGTTCTCTCCTGTCAGGGAAGCTCCATGCTCTCCTATTTCGCGGCTTTGATAAAGGACGGGACTATTACGATCTCATATTCTTCTTGCGCAAAGGTGTTCGTCCCAATATGCCCATGTTCATAAATGCCGTGAAACAGACCCATCCTCGCTTAAAGATCCCAGACTTGGTGACAGTAAAGAATCTGGTCGGTAAAAAAATAGAAAGTATGGATCCGCATGCAATAAAAAATGAGATAGCCCCATTTTTGTTGAATCGGGAAGAGTTAAATCTGCTGAATCCCGAGCTTATGCTTAAAGCCCTGGATCAAGCATGGAAGAAATAAATCCCACTTTCTAATGGAGTTGACCTGAGAGGGGTTCTCCTGTAAAATTTTTCCATGATCGTCAAAGAGGGATATCCGTTTGTTTACATTCCCGGGGGCATTGCATTGGGCTTGGTGCTGCTCGGTTTTGAGGCGGCAGCCGTTTTTTTTCTCATTGTAACTGGGTTCAATGTCTGGTTTTTTCGCAATCCTTTACGCACTCCTCCGGCTGATGATAAGGCCATTTTGTCCCCGGCAGACGGAAAAATAGTCAGCATTGTGAGGACAAGAGAAGATCGACTGCTGAACTCCGAAGCGCAGAGGGTCAGCGTCTTCATGTCCCCTCTAAACGTCCATGTGAATCGCTCTCCGGTTTCCGGCAGGGTTGATTCTGTTGTCTATAACAAGGGAAAGTTCCTTACTGCGAACAAGGAAAAAGCCTCTCTTGACAACGAGCAAAACGCTCTACTTATTACCGCTCCCTCGGGCATGAAGTTCCTCTGCGTCCAGATCGCAGGGTTCATCGCAAGGCGGATTATCTGCGATGTAGGAAAGGGTGATTCCCTGACCAGGGGTCAGCGCTTCGGCTTGATCAGATATGGCTCCCGTGTCGATCTTTTTCTCCCCCTTGAATGCACAGTGGTCGTCAGGGAGGGCGACCGGGTAAGGGGCGGAGAGAGCATCGTAGCCTATTTGCCCTGATGGAAACGAGGATGAAAAAGGGAATATTTTTTCTTCCCAACCTCTTCACTTCTGCGAGCCTGTTCTTTGGGTTCTATTCCATTATTTCTACCTTCAACGGTGAATACCACAGGGCTGCCCTGGCAATCCTCTTCTCTACATTTTTTGATTCCATTGATGGAACGGTGGCAAGGCTCACAAAGAGCACAAGCCAGTTTGGCGTAGAATATGATTCGCTCTCGGACCTGGTTTCATTTGGTGTTGCCCCCGGCATCCTTGTCTATGGATGGGCGTTGAGTTCCTGGGGAAGGTGGGGATGGGCCGTGAGCTTCCTTTTTGTGGTATGCGCTGCGCTCAGGCTTGCCAGATATAATATCCAGATCACGACTTTGGAAAAAAAGGTCTTCAATGGTCTCCCGTCGCCTGCTGCGGCCTGCATGGTGGCCACCACGATACTGCTCTATATGAACCCGGGGGGCGAGAGAAAAATGGTGAAGCCCATCGCCAGACTAATCTCCAAGCCGCTGGACTATTTTATTGAAAGGCCGGTTGATTTCCTCCTGTCCAAACATATTACATTCCTGATCCTTGTGTTTGTGCTTGCCCTGCTCATGGTGAGCACGGTTAGATACAGGAGCTTCAAGGAGATGGAGCTGCTCCGAAGAAAGCCCTTCCGAGTGCTTTTCCTCTCGGTTGTTTTCCTCATCCTCATTGCGGCTGAACCCGCGGTGATGCTTTTTACCCTTATTGCCATATATGTCCTTTCAGGGATCGTTGAGTGGGTCCTTTCCTACAGGAAGGGAAGGCGCGAGAGGTCCCTGAGGCCCGCCTGAGCATATTGTCATTGCGAAGTTTAATTTTGTCATTGCGAGGAGCGCAGCGGTTGCGAGGCAAAGCCGAAGCAAACCAGGAGATTCCTTCATCCGCCTTTGGCGGATTCGGAACAGGCTCCGCAATCCCTTGGATTCCTTTATACCTAAAAACGGGATTGCTTCTCCGCCTGTGGCGGCCTAAAACCGGGATTGCTTCTCCGCCTGTGGCGGATCGCAATGACATGTCACGGAGTTGGAGATACTTAGGGCTTGAAGCTCCGGCAATATTCCAGTAAAATAATAGTTTAAGAGGATAAACATGATCGATTGGGTTTTAATATTTGATACAACCCTGAGGGACGGGGAGCAGTCTCCCGGCTTCAGCATGAATGTTGGGGAGAAGCTCAGGATCGCCGAGCAGCTCAGGAAGCTGAGGGTTGATGTGATTGAGGCGGGATTCCCCATAGCATCCAAGGGGGATTTCGAGGCCGTGAAGGCTGTTGCCAAGACCATCAAGGGCCCGCAGATCGCTGGTCTTGCCCGGACTGATAATGCCGATATAGACAGGGCCTGGGAGGCAGTCAAATTCTCCGAGAGGCCAAGGATCCATACCTTCATAGCCACCTCGGATATTCACCTCAGATACAAGCTCAAGAAGAGCCGAGAAGAGGTTCTGAAGGATGTGGTCCGCGCAGTAAAAAGGGCGAAGCGCTGCACGGACAATGTAGAGTTTTCCGCTGAGGACGCAACAAGGAGCGATCCCGAATACCTGATCAAGGTCGTCAATGCTGCAATTGAGGCCGGGGCTACAACGATCAACATCCCTGACACTGTGGGATACACCACCCCGAACGAATATTACAACCTTATAAGGACTCTGAGGGAAGAAGTCAGTGGGATAGACGATGTCATCATCAGCGTCCACTGCCATGATGATCTCGGCCTTTCCACATCCAACTCCCTGACTGCCGTTCTTGCGGGTGCAAGGCAGGTTGAGTGCACAGTGAACGGAATAGGGGAGAGGGCCGGGAACACAGCCCTGGAGGAAATTGTCATGTCCCTCAAGACAAGAAGGGACATCTTTGGCATTGACACCAACATTGCCGCCGACCAGATCTACCCAACAAGCAGGCTGCTGACGCAGATCACCGGCATTATGGTTCAGCCGAACAAGGCAATTGTGGGGGGCAATGCCTTTGCCCATGAGGCTGGCATCCACCAGGATGGAGTGCTTAAGAAGAAGATTACCTACGAGATCATGACTCCGGAATCAATCGGCATCCCGTCCAATATCCTGGTGCTTGGTAAACACTCGGGAAGGCATGCCTTCCGCGAGAGGCTCAAGGCCCTCGGATACGAGCTTGCCAGTGACCAGGTTGAGATCGCCTTCCAGTCATTCAAGGCCCTGGCTGACAAGAAAAAGGAGATCTTTGACGAGGACATTGAAGCCATCATCGCCGATGAGGTAATCGGGATTCCGGAGAAGTATAGCCTTGTGTCTTTGAATGTGGTGAGCGGAAGCGAGGCAATTCCCACGGCAACCGTCCAGCTCAAGAGGGACGGTCAACTACTGAAGGATGCGGGCTTCGGGGACGGCCCTGTTGATGCGACATACAAGACTATCGCCAAGATGGTTGGAACAAAGAGCAAGCTCCTGAAATACTCGGTCCAGGCAATCACAGGCGGGACAGAGGCCCAGGGAGAGGTGACTGTGAGCCTGGAGGAGGATGGGAAGAGCGTGGTGGGCCGGGGTGCCCATACTGACATCATAATGGCCAGTGCAAAGGCCTATATAAATGCCCTGAACAAGCTGGAGCACTTCAAGCAGATGAAACGGCTTTACAGGAAGTGATCCTGTTAGGTCGGACTATGACAATTACAGAGAAAATTTTGGCCGTCCACGCCGGACGCAAGAGGGTAGAGCCTGGTGATCTCGTCATGGCAAAGATTGACCTTGCCGTGGGAAACGATGTCACCGCGCCTATTGCTATCGCCGAATTCAAGAGGGCGGGCGCAAAAAAGGTTTTCAATAGGAATAAGATCGTCCTTGTGCCGTCACATTTTGCGCCCAATAAAGACATACCCTCAGCAGAGCAGTGCCTGATCTTACGCGAGTTTGCCAGGGAGCAGGGCATAAAAAATTATTTTGAGGTCGGAGAAGCGGGGATTGAGCATGTGCTTCTTCCAGAGAAGGGTTTGGTTCTTCCCGGCGATCTTGTGATTGGCGCCGACAGCCACACATGCACAATGGGTGCCCTCGGAACATTTTCTTCGGGAATCGGTTCCACAGATCTCGCTGCAGCAATGATCAGCGGAGAGGCGTGGTTCAGGGTTCCGGAATCGGCGAAATTTATTTATCGCGGCAGGAGGAAGCCGTGGGTTGCAGGGAAGGATCTCATCCTCCACACCATTGGTGACATCGGTGTTGACGGAGCACTTTATAGGGCAATGGAGTTCTCAGGCGACACCATATCCTCACTTCCCATGCACGACAGGTTTACCATGTGCAATATGGGCGTGGAGGCAGGGGCAAAGAACGCTATTGTAGTTCCTGACCGGATCACCCGTGAGTTCGTCAAAAAACATTCCCGGGGCCCAAGGAAGCCTGCCTTCTACAATAGCGATGGCGATGCAAACTATGCCGATATCAGGGAATACGATGTGTCGGCGATTGAGCCACAGGTTGCATTCCCCCATCTTCCGAGCAATGCCAGGCCCGTCAGCGCCGTGGGAAACATCACTGTCGATCAGGCATTCATAGGGTCGTGCACAAACGGTCACCTGGAGGACCTGAGGCTTGCCGCCAAAGTCATTAAAGGGAAGAAGAAGGCTGCCGGAGTCAGGCTGATCGTCATACCTGCGACCCCCTTGATCTATTTTCAGGCAATGAGGGAGGGCTTATTTTCAATATTCCTCAATGCCGGTGCCGTCATCAGCACACCAACATGCGGCCCCTGCCTGGGCGGGTATATGGGTGTGCTTGCTAAAGGGGAGAGATGCCTCTCAACAAGCAACAGAAACTTCAGGGGAAGAATGGGGTCGCTGGATTCCGAGGTCTATCTTGCCAACCCTGCTGTTGTAGCGGCATCCGCTGTTCTCGGAAGGATCGCCAGCCCGGGCGAGCTGTGATGGGAGGAATGAAGCGATGCTGAGGGGAAAGGCATGGAAATTCGGGGACGATGTCAACACCGATATTATTATTCCAGCGAAGTATCTAAATACATCAGACCCGAAGGTGCTTGCCCGGCACTGTTTTGAGGGAGCAGATCCTGGGTTTCCCATGAAGGTGAAGAAGGGGGATATCGTTGTTGCAGGGAAGAACTTTGGGTGCGGCTCATCCAGGGAACATGCCCCAATTGCTCTCAAGGCTGCCGGGGTATCCTGTGTCGTGGCGCGAAGCTTCGCCAGGATATTTTACAGGAATTCCTTCAACATGGGGCTCCCAATCCTTGAAAGCCCCGAGGCAGTGGATGCCATTGGTCAGGGGCACGATGTTGAGGTGGATCCGGGTGCGGGAAGGATTAAGGATAAAACCGATGGCAGGGTATTCAGGGCGAAGCCCATCCCGGGATTCATGCAGGAGCTGGTTCGCAAGGGAGGATTGATGAAATACATGATTCGGAGGGTCAGACATGGCAGAGAGGCGGGCAGGGCCCCCTTGCTGCGAAGAATTGCAAGGGGAGCGGGCGGGGGAGGCAAATCAAAGGGTGGTATTAAGATTGTAGCGAGCGAAGCGAGGAACCATCATGGCAGGAAATCGAAAATATAAGATCGCCGTCATTGCCGGGGACGGCACAGGTCCTGAGGTTATTGGTCAGGGATTAAAGGTCCTTCGTTCCATATCCAGGAAGGAGGGATTCAAGTGCATATTGAAAAAATATGACCTCGGAGGCGAGAGATACATGAAGAGCGGAGAGGTTCTGCCCGATTCCGTCCTGAAAGAGATCAGGAAGATGGACGCAATCTACCTGGGAGCTATCGGCCATCCAGAGGTGCCCCCGGGCATCCTGGAGAAGGGCATACTGCTTCGCCTGAGATTTGAGCTTGACCTCTATATTAACCTTCGTCCGATCATGCTCTATCCGGGTGTGGACACACCATTAAAGGGCAAGGGGCCCGATGATATTGACTTTGTTGTTATCAGGGAGAACACAGAGGGCCTCTATACCGGAACCGGCGGATTCCTCAAGAAGGGCAGCCCGGACGAGGTCGCCATCCAGGTGTCCATTAACTCACGCAAGGGGGTAGAGAGGTGCATCAGGTATGCCTTTGAGTACACAAGGAAAAGGGGCAAGAGGAAAAAGCTGACACTCTGTGGGAAGACCAATGTCCTGACATACGCCTTTGACCTCTGGGAGAGGACATTCCATGAGGTTGCCAGGGAATATCCTGATATTCAGACCGATTATGCCCATGTGGATGCAACATGTATGTGGATGGTCAAGAACCCGGAATGGTTTGATGTGATCGTCACGGACAACATGTTCGGCGACATAATTACCGACCTTGGGGCGATGATCCAGGGTGGCATGGGGATTGCATCTGGAGGAAATATAAATCCGGGCAGGGTCTCAATGTTTGAGCCCATCGGGGGTTCGGCGCCCAAATACACGGGGCAGAACAAGATCAACCCGTTGGCCGCTATTTTGGCCTGTCAGATGATGCTTGAGCACCTCGGGGAGAGGGCGGGTGCCCGGAAGATTGAAAACGCCGTGAAAATGGCTGTGAGAAATGATATAAAAAGTATGTCAGCAGGCAAGATGGGCATGGGAACATCAGAGGTTGGTGACCTGATTGTGAGATATATAGAAGAAGGAACAGATAAAAGATGAAAAAAGGCGGTTATAGGGTTGCAGTAGCAGGGGCTACCGGTGCTGTTGGCCAGGTGATGCTGGAGTGTCTTCAGGAGCGGAAGTTTCCCGTCAGGGACATCCGGCTCCTCGCATCAGAGCGCTCCGAGGGGAAAACCCTAAAGTTCAACGGGCAAGACATCAAGGTGGAGAGGCTGGGCAAGGATTCCTTCTCAGGGATTGATATCGCCCTGTTTTCTGCAGGGGCATCAAGGAGCAAAGAATTCTGCCCGAGTGCTGCAGCGGCAGGAGCAATATGCGTTGACAACAGCTCGGCCTTTAGAATGGAGAAGGACATCCCCCTTGTTGTTCCAGAGATCAATCCAAAAGACATTGCAATGTATAAGAACAGGGGGATAATCGCCAACCCGAACTGCACAACAATCGTTACCATTATGCCAGTGAAGCCGCTCCATGATTTTGGCAGGGTAAAGAGGATGGTTGCTTCCTCTTATCAGGCTGTTTCAGGCGCAGGGGCAAAGGCCATGGCTGAGCTTGAGGCCCAGGTAAGGGCATATGCCAGGGGGGAATCCCTGTCTGTCAGCGCCTTCCCCCATCAGATTGCCTTCAACCTGATCCCCCATATTGATGTCTTTCTGGAGAACGGCTACACAAAGGAGGAGATGAAACTCCTGAACGAGTCAAGGAAGATCCTGGGGGACGCTGAAATCCAGGTCTGCGCTACCACTGTGAGGGTCCCTGTGTTCAGGGCACATTCCGTATCTGTAAATGTTGAGACAGAGAAAAAGATCACTGTCCAGAAGGCAAGGGAGCTTTTTTCTTCTTTCCCGGGCTTGAAGCTCCTTGACGATCCCTCTTCCAATAAATATCCCATGCCCCTTTTCGCGGCTGGTAAGGACGACTGCTATGTCGGCAGGGTCAGGGAGGACATATCCGTGAAAAACGGGCTCTGTTTCTGGGTCGTGGGCGACCAGCTAAGGAAGGGAGCCGCCCTTAATGCCATCCAGATCGCAGAGCTCCTCACCAGGGACTATTTATGACTGGGAGAAATGCCCTCATAATCCTGGCGCTCGTATGTTATTTCCCCCGGGTTCCGGATGCAGCGGCATTTCCCAACGGAGTTTCCTCCCAGTCGCTCACAGCCTCAACTTCCTCCTATGGCCTTGCACTCTCGTCCAAATACCTGGCCTATTCCGATAATGTTAGCTCCATCGGGTGGATCGATCTGATTACCGGTGCCATTCTATCCCCATCCTATTCTTTTTCTACCCCAAAGGGGATTGCAATCAAATCCGATGACACCAAGGTTTATGTGGCTGAATACGGAGCCGGCTGCATTACGCCGGTAAGGGTGTCTGATCTGCAGCATGAAACTTCCGTGTCAGTGGGAACCTCACCCTGGGGATTGGTAATGAGCGGGGGCACCATCGGGGTGACAAATTCCGGGGGGTCGGATGTCATGGCAGTTGACACCTCAACGGGCGATGTTGTGGCAACGGTAGCAACCGGCAACAATCCAAAGGGGATAGCCGTTGAGGGAGACGGCACCAGGGTTTATGTGGCGAACAGCGGCTCTGACTACGGAACAGTGATCACCACATCATCCCTGAAAACAGGCCAGATCCCCCTGGATTCTTTCTCAGAGGATGTTGCGCTGAGCGAAAATGACAGGGCTTATTTTGTCATGAGCAATGGAACGATACAGGCCGTTAATACAAATGACTATTCCCTGGATGGTGCTCCTATAACGATCGGAGGGTTTCCCCGCAGTGTCGCAGCCCTCTCCTCCGGCGGTTATGACTATGTGTATGTGACCGGCTCACCGTCTAATGGCGTCACCATCGTGGAGTTCCCTGTGAACCCATCGGATTGTCCGGGGGCAGCCCCGCGCATTCTTCAGACGATCCTCGGCATCTCCAGCCCTGAGGATATTGTCATCCAATCCGATGGAGCCAAGGCATATATAGCCAGAAGCTCAGGCAGCACCATTACCGTTCTTGAGAAGGGAGGGCCCCAACCAGCGATCAAAAGCGGATATTATTCATGCCTCAACGATACAACACAGTCATCCACAGCCGTTTCGTTTGCCACCAATAATTATGGAGGGAATTATCAGGTTGAGATAGGAGGGACAGGGATAACAGGATGCGGCGCCATCCTTGCTTCAGGGACAATAGCAGGGTCTTCCAGCGCCCAGTTCTCAGTCCGTGCCGCAGACCTCACCACCTCTACATATAATGTGACCCGGGATTATTCTCTTTATGTCTTTGTTACGGATTCTATTGGGAGGACCGGAAGCGCCGGATTCGGCATCACATTGGATACAATCCCGCCCTCAACAGCGACAGAGGTCAACGCCAAGAGCGGAGACGAAGAGGTGGAATTGTCCTGGAGCGCACTTTCAGGGGATGTTACAGGCTACTATGTCTATTTCACAACAGCCACAGGGGGATCAGGAAGGATAAGGGCGGATTTAATCTCCTCTTATACGGTGACGAACCTTGAGAATAATGTCCTTCACTATTTTACGGTCACTGCATACGACTGCGCCAATAACGAGGGGCCGGCCTCGTCTCAGGTCAGGGCCTTCCCCGGGCATGTGCGCAGCCCTGCTGAGCTTGCAGGAGAGGATGGAGGATGTTTCATTGCCACAGAGGTCTTTGGCTCCCTGTCCTTCGAGGTGGAGGTCCTCCGATCCTTCAGGGACAAAATCATTCTGTCATCCATCCCGGGACAATGGTTTGTTTCTATGTATTATAAATATTCCCCTTTCTGGGCTGTATTCCTCCATGATCGCCCCTTTCTAAAGGGCCTTGTTCGCATTGCCCTTGTCCCTGTTGTTTTTGGCGCATGGCTCATCCTTGAGGGAGCAGCTTTAAAGGTGTTTTTCCTCTTATTGCTTATTTCGGGAATAATTTTTGCAGTATATAAGAGGAAATGGCTAAAAGCTTAAAACTATTACCCTTCATATTATTGTGTATATTGCCTTCCCAGGCCTTTTCAGGGGATAGTAGCGGTTTTTCCTTTGGAGTGGGCGGTGGGGCATATCGCCCCAGAGAATATACAACAAATACCGTAATCAGGGATAATTTTGGGACGAATGGAACTGCTATGGGCAGGCTTGAGCTCGGCTGGGTCATCCACAGGCTTGTGAGCCTTGAGGCAAGTGCAGGGTATTTTCAAGTAACGAATACATTTACCGAGACATCCATCGTGGAGGGAGAGCCATTTACGCGCTCAGCGGATTACACTATCATTGTTGTTCCTTTTGACCTTTCGCTTGTTTTCAGGGCTGATTTTTTTGAAGGCCAGGTCTTAATCCCTTATCTCGGGATCGGAGTTGATGAATTCTATTTCAACCAGCAGGGGAAGGACGGACTCTGGGGAGGGAAGTGGGGCTCGCACGCACTTGGAGGACTTAGAATCTTTATGAACCCCATTGATCCGAAGCACACGGGAAATCTCAAGGCAGACTACGGAATTGATTCCGTCTACCTGGATCTCCAGGGGAAGTATGCTGTGGCCTATCGTCACCTTGGCGGCTCAAGTGAGGGCTTTGACTTCTCCGGCTGGCTTTTCACCGCCTCGTTTCTATTTGAGTTTTGAGGAACATAAGGCTCATCCTGGAATATGTCGGAACGAACTACCACGGCTGGCAGTTCCAGCCCAATGTTCCTACAATCCAGGGCACACTTGAAGACAAGCTGTTCCTGATCACACAGGAGCACTTGAAAGTGGTCGGGGCCGGAAGGACCGACGCAGGGGTCCATGCCCTTGGCCAAGTTGCAAATTTCATCACACAGAGCACCATTCCAATAACAGCTTTTAACTCGGGCCTCAACAGCGTCCTTCCCCATGATATTGTTGTTTTGGAGGCAGACGAGGCTTCACATGACTTTGATGCCAGGAAATCTGCTAAAAGCAAGGGTTACCTCTACAGCATACTCAACAGAAAATCACCTTCAGCCGTGAGGAGAAACCTCGCCTGGTGGATTCCCGAAACTCTGGATCTCAATACAATGATAGAGGCTGTCCGATGCATCCCTGGCAAGCGCGATTTCTCCAGCTTTCAGGCAGCCGAGCACGACATGCCTGATCCACACAAAACAATCTTGTCCTGTTCTCTCAATAGGGAGGATGATATGATCCTCCTGGATATTGAGGCAGACGGCTTCCTAAGGCACATGGTAAGGATCATCATGGGCACATTGGTGGAGGTGGGAAGGGGGAAGCTCACTCCCTCTCACATTGAAAAGATCATTGAGGCCAGAGATAGGAGAAAGGCCGGCCCCACAGCCCCTCCTCATGGTTTATGCCTTGTTGGCGTCAGATATTAACCCCTTAAATGACAGGATCGGAGGTGCATCGTGACTGAATACATTGTTGTTTATGTGACAGCCTATTCAAAGGCTGAGGCCGAGAATATCGCAAGCGCCCTCGTAAAGGAAGGGCTGGCCGCCTGCGTGAATATCATTCCCATGGTCATTTCAAATTATGTCTGGGAGGGGAAATTCTGCGAGGAAGAGGAGGCAATGCTCATCATAAAGGCCAGGGCCAGGGCCTTCCCGCGCATTGAGAGAAGGGTGAGGAGCCTCCATTCCTACAAGGTCCCTGAGATCATCGCAGTCCCAATAATAATGGGCTCCAGGCCCTATCTATCCTATCTGTCAGGGGTAACACAAGAGAAACACTGACTTCACTGCCTTCCTTCTCTGGGTCATCTGATGTTGAGTTAGGCCCTTGCCTTTGCTACGATCTGTATAACTATGGGGAAAATCATTGTCATGTCCGATGATCTTGCCTCTAAGATCGCTGCAGGGGAGGTTGTGGAAAGACCAGCCTCAGTGGTAAAGGAGCTTGTTGAAAACTCCCTTGACGCAGGTGCCGATCGTATAGAGGTGGAAGTGCACGAAGGGGGGAAGCGGCTTGTTAGGGTGAGCGATAATGGAGAAGGGATGGAAAAGGAGGACTCCCTTCTTGCCTTTGAGAGGCATGCAACAAGCAAGATATCCGTTGCTGACGACCTTTTCAGGATAGCAAGCCTCGGTTTCCGGGGCGAGGCGCTTCCGAGCATTGTCAGGGTCTCCAGGACCGAGATGGTCACGCGAAAATCGGGTCATGATACCGGAACACGTTTGAAGATTGAGGGAGGTAAAATTTGCAAGGTGGAAGAGGTAAGCTCTGCACAGGGAACAATGGTCAGGGTTGATGACCTCTTTTTCAATACCCCTGCGAGAAGAAAATTCCTGAAGAGCGAATCCGTGGAATACGGCCATGTCTGGGATGTCTTCACCCGTTTCCTGCTTTCACACAACAGGGTTCACTTCTTTCTCTTCAAAGGGGGCAAGGAGGTGCTGAATGCCCCCCCTGCATCGGATAGAAAAGAGAGGGCAATCCTCGTGTTTGGACAGGAGACCGGAGACAGCCTTTACGAGTTTGAATTTTCAACGAGTGCTGGAGATATATATGCGCTTGCCTCGGGTCCAACGGTGCACAGGTCCTCTTCGCGGGGCTTATTTATCTTTGTGAACGGAAGGTTTGTCAGGGACAGGAGCCTCTCACATGCAGTTTCCACTGCATACTCCAGGGCGCTGACCAGGGGGCGGTGGCCGGTTGCAGTCATCTATCTCCAGGTTCCGCCTCAAGATCTCGATGTGAATGTCCATCCCTCCAAGACCGAGGTGAGGTTTAAAAGGTCAAAAGAGGTCTATGAGCTTGTCCTTTCAAGCATTGAGGTATTTCTCACAAAGGCCCCCTGGCTTGGGAAAAGGATGGAGCGCGCACCGGTTTCCATTCCTTCTGAGACGCGGGAAAGGGTTGCGGCCTATCGTCCTCAAGCAGTTGAACCCGAACAATCTTCTTTCAAGTGGGAAAGGAAAAAATATGGAGGTGCGCCGGTTTATTCGTCCCTTCAGGTCATCGGCCAATCCAGGGATACATATATCATCACCCAATCGCCGGATGGGCTTATCATCATTGACCAGCATGCAGCGGCAGAGAGGGTTTGCTTCGTCAGGCTCAGGGAGGGCTATGAGTCCCGTCAGCCCCTACGCCAGCTTCTTCTCATTCCCCAGACCATTGAGCTCTCTTTCCACCACGCCCAGGCCCTGGCTGCCAATATCGTCTCCCTGAAGAGGCTCGGGATAGAGCTTGAACCCTTTGGGAAATCCACATTCCTCCTCAAGGCAGTCCCCTCATCGCTTGTGGACACGGATTATTCGGCCCTCCTTTCAGATATTGCAGAGTCGCTGCCCGACAGGGGCGGGGATAAGGAATTTGAGAAAAGGCTGGAGGGGGTCCTTTCACGGATGGCCTGCCATTCCTCCATCAGGGCAGGCAGGCCACTCCAAAGGGCAGAGATGGAGCATCTTCTTCGCGAGCTTGACCAGGTTGAGTTCTCGGCCTTCTGTCCGCACGGCAGGCCAGTGGCCCACACGATCTCCTTTGCCGAGATTGAGGGGAAATTTGAAAGAAGGTGAAGAAATGGAAGCGCTTCAGAAGATCACAGTGATCTGCGGGCCTACTGCAAGCGGAAAGACCCTTCTGGGCGTTCAACTTGCCAGCCGGTTTGACAGCGAGGTCATAAGTGCGGACTCGCGGCAGGTTTATATCGGCATGGACATAGGGACATCCAAACCGACAAAAGAAGAGAGGGCTGGCATTGAACATCACATGATTGATCTTGTTTTTCCCGACGAGGAGTTCAATGCCTATATGTTCAAAGAGATGGCCAGGAAGAAGATAGAGGAGATTGCAAGGAAAGGGAAGAGGGCGATCGTTGTAGGGGGGACAGGCCTCTATATAAAAGCACTTGTCAGCGGCCTTATCCGGGGCATAGCTCCATTCCAGGAGATAAGGAAGGCTCTCAAGGATGATCTTGCCGTCAGAGGACCGAGAGCGCTTTATGAACGACTGAAGGTGGTTGATCCGTCATCCGCAGACCGGATCGCATCAAAAGATTCACAAAGGGTAATAAGAGCTTTAGAGGTATATCTTGCCACAGGCACTCCTCTTTCGTCCCTCCAGGAGGCCCATGGGTTCAAGGAACAGCCATACAATGTCCATTGGATAGGCGTGCGTCCTCCAAGGAAGAGATTGTATGAGAGAATTGACAGAAGGGTGGATGAAATGTTCAAAAGGGGTTTTGTCAATGAGGTGTCAGGTTTGAGAGAGAAGGGCTTTAATGAGACCCTGCCTTCCATGAAGTCCCTCGGATATTCTGAGTTGGGGGATTATTTGGCGGGCAGATGCAAGCTTGAGGAGGCAAGGGAGAATATCAAGAAAGATACAAGAAGGTTTGCAAAAAGGCAGATGACATGGTTCAGATCAATGAAAGGCATAGAGTGGTATGAGCCTGAGGAGACGGAGAAGATTTGCGAGTCAGCGATGAGGTTCTATGATCACCCAGCCCCTTGACTTTGAGAAGCCTATCTTTGAACTGGAGAAAAGGATTTCAGAGCTCCAGCATTTATCCTCCGTCGGCGAGATTGATACAGCCGAGGAGGTAGAGAAGCTGCAGGCCAGGGTTAAGAAACTCCTGACGGAAACATTTTCAAGGCTGACCCCCTGGCAGATAGCCCAGCTCTCACGGCATCCTGACCGTCCCCATACCCAGGATTATTTTTCTCTCATCTTTGAGGACTTCATAGAGCTCCATGGAGACCGATGTTTCAGGGACGATCCATCCATCGTAGGAGGCATGGCCGTGCTTGGAGGAAGGTCATGCATTATCATAGGCCACCAGAAGGGGAGGACGACGAAGGAGAATATTCAACGAAATTTCGGAATGCCTCATCCTGAGGGATATAGAAAGGCCATACGCCTCATGGAATTGGCTGAAAGGTTTAAAAAACCTCTCATAACCTTTATTGATACCCCTGGCGCCTTTCCAGGGATTGAAGCCGAAGAGCGCGGTCAGGCAGAGGCAATAGCCAGGAGCATCTCAACCATGACGGGCCTTGCTGCACCCATCATTGTGGCAATCATCGGAGAGGGTGGAAGCGGCGGAGCGCTTGCCCTGGCAGTAGGCGATCGAGTCCTGATGATGGAGCATGCCACTTATTCGGTTATCTCGCCCGAGGGATGCGCATCCATTTTGTGGAGGGACGGAGACAGGGCAGAGAAAGCGGCCCCGCTTCTCAAAATGACCGCGCAGGAGCTCATCCAGTCCCAAGGCATTATAGACGAGATCGTGAAGGAGCCCCTTGGCGGTGCCCATCGTGATAGCGAGGGGGCTGCAAAGTTACTAAAGGACGCGCTTCTGAAGCACATGAAGGAGCTGGACGGAATTTCTATTGAAGAGCTCCCGAAAAGACGGTTTGAGAGATACAGAAAGATTGGGCCATTTACAGAGAAGAAATGAGGCAATATGCCCCACAAAATAGATTTACATCCCGATTATTACGCTGAAAAGGCTACTTTTTGCCTAATGAAACTTGGCATATAAATTGGAGTATTTCAAGGTAAGATGCCCAAAAGTATCATTGGATTGGATATTGGGACTCATTCAATCAAGGTTGTTGAAGTCCGCGGAGGATTAAAAAACCTTGATATTGTGAGCTTCGCCGAGTTCCCTTCTGCCGAAGGGGTGTCGCACATTTTTAAAGAGGGGGCAGCGTCCAGGACCATGGTAGTAACAGCGATTCCACAGGCATCCATGAGGGTTGTTTCCCTTCCCTTCCGTGACGAGAGGAAGATTGAGCAGGTTATTCCGTTTGAGCTGGAGCAACATATTCCATTTCCCCTTGATGAAGTTACGGTGAGCTGGCATATACTCGGGAGCGGGGAAGTAGATCGTAATACCACGGATATCCTTGCAGCCGCCGTCCAGAAGTCAGTCTTGAAAGAATTTCTTGAAGGATTATCGCGAGGCGGAGTGGATCCCGTGATTGTTGACCTTGATGCTCTTGTTCCTTCAAGTCTCTCGCCAATGACCAATATTCCGGATGCACCCACAGCACTTCTTGATATAGGCAAAAGCAAATCCTCATTCACCGTGTTCTCCGGAAAGCAGATGTGCTACGCCAGGATCTTGCCGTCGGGAGGGGAAGATCTCACGAGAGCAATTGAGAGAAAGACCGGGCTTTCGAGAGACGAAGCAGAATCGGCAAAGATCCAACATGGGCTTGAGGAGGGAGAAAAAGGGAAGTATGCGGGCATCATAAGGGAGTCCCTTGAAGGGTTCGCTTTACAGATATCGCAAACCATCCACTCTGTCAGGGAGTATACAGGCGTGAGTGTTGAAAAGCTTCTTATCCATGGAGGCGGGGCGAAGCTCAAGGGGCTGCGCGAGTTTCTCTCGGGAAAACTCAGCATTGAAGTAGGTCCATTGGAGCTGACACTGTCATTGCCTGCATCCCTTGATACCATTGTGTTCGGCAAGGCCATTGGCCTTGCCATGCGGGGAGCGGCGCGTGCCAAGGGTTCCTCAACCATCAACTTCAGGAAGGGAGAATTTGTATACCACTCGCCGCGTGAAGAGATCTCAGGAAAACTCAAGGTTGCTGGGGCACTAATTGGGGCGGGGATCCTGCTTGGCCTCGTGAGCATGGGCGTATCTATGGTGTCCAAGGAGACAGGACTGAAAAAGCTGATACAGGATGAAGAGCGGATATTCGCCTCAACATTTCCGGATCTTCCTGTTCCAGAGGATCCCCTCAAGGAGATGCAGGCCCTGGTCTCCCGGGAGAGGGCAGGGGGGGCTGGCGGCAGTTCATATAAAGTCATTGATTTACTCAGAGAGATGTCGTCCAGAGCGCCAAAGGACATTAAGGTTGATATTCGCGAGCTGAACATTGATATGACAAAGATCCGGCTCCTGGCAGATACGGAGTCACTTGAAGCTGTAGATAAGATCGTCTCCGAGTTAAGGAAGGCTGAGATTTTCTCCGATATAAACGTGCTGGATACCCGGAGGAGCACCGATGGGAACAGCGTTAATTTTCAGCTTTCGCTTTCCTTGAAGGCCAAGTAGATGAACTTGATTCCACAGGAACTTCTCCTCCGCTTCAGGAGAATGGAGGAATTTCTAAGGGAGTTGCTGGGAAAACTGCAGGCTCTCTATAGAGGGCTTGCACCCCGGGAGAGACTATTAGTCTCCGCGGCTGTAGGGGTGACATTGATTGTCATTCTCGATCTGGCCATTGTGGCCCCTTTGACCAGAAGGGCGCAACGTTTTGAAAGGCAAATTGAAAAGACACGGAAGGATCTTCAGGAGATGTCTGCCCTGAGCGAGGAGCACAGGAGGCTTGAGACCCACCTTAGAGGGGTGAAGCCAATCCCAAAAGACTACTCCTTCTTTCATCACATGGAGAACATCGGCATCCAGAGCGGTGTGAAAATAGACTCCATCAAGCCCGGAGCTGTCAACTCAATGGGAACAATGAAGGAGGTTACATACAATGTCAGAATTGATAAGATCAACCTCTTTCAGCTTGTGGACTTTCTTTACAGGATTGAGAGAAACCAGGAATACCCAATGCAGGTCAACAGAATCAGCATCAGGCCGCAGGTTAGGAACCGGCAATTTCTGGAGGTCTCAATTCAGGTCTTGATGGTGACTGTAGGATGAAGAGCTTGATTGCGAAGGTAAAGATGGCGCTGTTGCGCCTCCCTTCTGCGTTCAGGTCTATGTCCCGCATCGGACCTTATGTGGAGCGAATTCGTTTCTTCGTGCAGGAACAGCGGAAGCAGATACTCATAATAGGGGGTTACATCGTCTATGGTCTTGCTCTTTTTATTTTCTTCGCCTATCTCACCTTCCCTTTCAATGATATGAGAGGAAGGGTTGAATCCCTCCTTGAAGATGCCCTTTCAACGGGTGTTTCCATTAAAGCTATTGAGCCGTCAATAATTCCCGGCCTTATCCTCAAAGGGATCACCATATCCAATTCTCTTGATGGTGAAGGGCCCGCTATTAGAATTGACAGGCTCAGGCTCAGGATAGGGCTCCTTCCCCTGCTCTGGGGATCATACAAATTGTCAGGCAAGGTGTCCCTCTACGGCGGCCAGGGATGGGGCAGGGTGAAATACAGGGGTAATTTCCTTGATATCAACATGGACTTCAAGGGGATCCATTTGGAGGATATGGACTATATGGAAAAGAGGTGGGGCTTGAAATTCAAGGGTGCGCTCTCGGGTGGGATTAAGTTCACCGGCTCCAGCACAGATGCCTCACAACTCAAGGGGAAGGCATACTTCAGCCTCAAGGGGGGCGGCATGGGGGAATCGTCGTTTTTCTCCCTTCTCACGATCCCCGCCATGGATTTTGAAGACACTGAGGCGAACATGGTGTTTTCGTCCGGCAAGGGAGTCCTTGAGGAGTTCCGTTTGAAAGGAAAGGATGTTGAGTGTGTTCTCTCGGGGGATATTATCCTTCAGAGTTCTATTGCGCAGAGCCTTCTGGGCTTCAAGGGCAGATTCAAACTATCTGAGTCCCTTTCCGGGTCGTTCGGTTCTTTCCTTCCCTATGTAAACCTGCAAAAGGATGCGCAGGGATATTACCTCTTCTCCATTACCGGCAATCTCTCTGCGCCCTGGTTCAAGAACTGAGTGATGCGCTGGCTTCTTTCAATCCTCGTAGGAATCCTGTTGTTGACCTTTTCCCCTCCTCATGCTGCAAGCTCGGGAATCCATCCGCTTTTGAAGCAGCTTGCCGATGGAAGGATTGCGCTGGAACATCTCAGGAAGGCAAGGATTGTTATTGATGACAGCGGGCAGATGGTCAGGGTCTTCATCGCAGGAGAACCTATAGAGGAGCTTGAGAAGATAGTCAGCAGGATTGGAGGAAGGACACTGGGGAGGTATTCGGGTTTTATCTCGGCCTATGTCCCCTTTGAGGGCCTCCGGCAGTTGATGGTCAAACCTGTCTTATATGTGGAGCCCGTGAGGAGACTTGTCCCACTTCTTGATAAAAGCATTCCTGCTATCAGGGCTGATGCGCCCCATTTAGGAATAGGTCTGCCGAGGAGGTATATGGGGGATGATGTAATTGTCGGCGTGGTTGACATTGGCATAGACCTTTACCACAAGTCGTTCCTTTACCCGGATGGGAGCACGAGAATTATTGCCCTATGGGATCAGACAGCGTCCTCCGGCATTCCTCCGTATGGGTTTTATTACGGCCATGAATGCAGCGGGGAGGACATCAATAGCGGGAAATGTCCGGAGGATGATTGCGGCATTAACGATGGAGGCGAATACTTACTTGGAGGGCATGGGACACATGTGGCAGGGATCGCGGCCGGGAGCGCATTCCCTTATCAGGGCGTTGCACCTTCTGCCCTTATGATCTTTGTCAAGACAGACCTGCTTGAGGACGATGTAATAGATGCCATTAACTATATTGTGCGGAAGGGACGCGCCCTGGGCAAGCCGGTTGTAGTCAATCTAAGCGCAGGAGGGAACACTGGCCCGCATGACGGGACAACTCTTTTTGAAAAGTATATCTCGGAAATTGTTGACTCCGGCACGACCGTTGTCGCCTCTGCCGGGAATGAGGGCGAATATGGGACGATCCACGCAGGATACACACTCTCTCCACAGGCTGAGATTAGGACAGCGATTGAAATCCCCGAGGGAATGAGCGGTGAGATTCATGTGGAGACTTGGTTCTCAGGGGAAAAGGATCTTAAGATCGGTGTTGGTGTTGAAACTTCGGATGGGGGGACATTTTTAACCCAGACAGGTTTCATTTCTCCCCCCGGCGAGAGTGGTGATATCAATCTCAATTACGGCACTGTCAGGATTGATGCCACAAGTGTATCTTCATACCACCTCAATAAAGAGAACATGGTGGATGTGAGCATCGTGCCCGCCGAAATCGGCAGCTACCGGTGGGAGTTTATTGTGTTTTCCTCCACCACAGGGGAATCCACCAGAGTGGATTCGTGGATCACGAGCGGAAATGCTGTCTTCAGCCCGTTTTCTGGGGAAAAATTTACAGGCCAGGTGGTCTCGGCCCAGGGCTTCAACTACTTCACCTTCATGGGAGGAGACTCACGAATGACCATAGACAGGCCTGCCTCTGCCCCTGGCGTGATCGCAGTGGGTTCATTCACTTCAAAAAACTCATGGAGAGATTCTTTGGGTAGAGAACAGGGCTGGGAGGCGCAGATCGGCGACATATCCTCCTTTTCGTCAAGAGGGCCCGCAAGAAAAGAATGGCTGACAGGAATGAAGCCGTCTGTCACCGCAGCCGGTGAGGTTATCGTCTCGTCTTTATCCTCATGTGTTAACACAGACCCATCGTTGGTTGTTGAGGGGGGAGAGTTCCGCGTCAACGTTGGCACCAGCATGGCAAGCCCCCATGTTGCCGGCGGCATTGCACTCCTCCTTGACAGGAACCAATGGCTGAAATCCGGGCAGATCACTTCTCTCATTACAGGGAACGCCTTCAGCGATGCCTTCACGGGTTCCCCGCCTGCTCAGGATATATGGGGAAGCGGGAAGCTCGATGTCCTTGCAGCCCTGAAGAGCACGCCTGAGTCAGGAATGGATGCTACACCGCCGACAATATCGGAGATCGCATTTAAGACCACGATGAGGTCGCTTTTGGTCTCATGGAAGACAGACGAGCTGGCCTCCTCCAGGGTGAAGGCATGGAAGGCCGAAGCGCCCGATCTGCCGGTTATTTCAGGGGCAATGACCCCGAGCATCATCCACAATGTTCTTGTTGATGACCTTGACCCCGGACAGAGATATGAGTTCCGTGTATCCTCAACGGATCCCAGGGGCAACACATCTGTGAGCCCTGTTGGTTCCTTCATGATTCAATTCGCCGGAAGGGGATGCGGAGGGTGCAGGACATCCAGTGATGTCCCTCCAGGGGAGGGCATTGTGATGTTGTTGCTCCTCTTGTTAATTATCAGGAAGATTTCTAAAAAGACGCCTTCTGCCCTGAAGTAATTATTGCCACGGGCGTCCCTGGAATGCGGTCATGTTGTTTTTTCATCATTGTCGATCTATTATTTCTACAACGCAGTGACCGGCCATAGTTTAATACGCAAGGATATTTTCCTTCTTTTCCTCCTTCTGCTCATCATGATGAGCCCTTTTATCGGTCCTCTTATCAAGGGAAAATCAATCAATCTATCAAGTTTTCTCTACATTGACTCATTGTATTACACTTCGCGTCCAGAGGACTACGCCGATGCTGTCAGACTTCCGGATTTCCTAGACTTATCACCTGTCTGGATAAACTATCCCTATGACATCCATTCAGCGAGGACGCTGCGGGAGGGGCATCTTCCCCTGTGGAATCCCTTCAATGCGGCCGGAGCGCCGCTTCTTGGCAATTTCCAGTCTTCCCCCTTTTCACCACTCAAGGTTATTCTAATAATGTTTCCCAGGATGAGGGCATATGACTATTATCTCCTTTCTCGGCTTCTCATCGCTTTGTGGGGTGCATACATCCTTGCCCGATACCTCAAGAGATCGCCCCAGGCATCCCTCCTGACATCTGTGACCTATGGGTTTTCGGGTTATATCCTTTTACATTTTCAGATGCTGGAGGTAACAAGCTCCTGCTTTGCCCCTATTCAGTTTCTTGCGGCCGAGAGCTGGGCGCGGAGGAAGGATTTCAGGTCGTGTGCTTTATTGGGCGCGGCCACGGCCGTCATGATCCTTTCAGGCCATCCCGAGCCCTCTGCGCTCATTATTGTCGGCTCTTTTATATATGGGGCTGTGAGGGCCTTCAGCCTGAAAGGGGAAAGGAAAAGGATTTTCACAAACGGTATCATTGCGCTCGTATTGGGGCTTCTTCTTGCGTCATTTATGACCCTTCCTTTTCTTGAATTTCTTCAGTATGGGCTCACTTATAAAACTTTCGTAGCATATACTCCTCCTCCTCTTATATATCGCTTTTACCATCTGCTCTCCATGCTGGCCCCACTGGCCCAACTTACAACCCCATACATTCATGGTTCTGGGACATATGTAGGGCTTGCCTCGTTGGGCCTTGCCATACTCGCAATCATTTTGCCGGGGAGGAGATGGGAGTTGATCATTGTCCTCCTTATTCCCCTCGGGATGGCGTTTGCCGTGCCGCCGCTGAGCCTTGTTTGGCGCATTCCGCACTTTGACTATGCATGGTCCGATTATAGCCTGCCCCTGTTTGCACTCTGCATGGCTCTTCTTGCAGGGGAGGGACTTGACTCATTGACATCCGATCCGCATGGTTCACGGGGTGGCCGTGCTCTCTTTTATATATGCATATCCTTCCTTGTGGGGCTTTTCCTCCATTCACTTATCATCACCAGCAAGGCAGGGCCGGGATTTTTCCCTGCTCTTCCCCTTGTTCTCTCCGCCTTATCGGGACGGTTTTTCCTTGTCCTGGTTATCATGGCTTTTGCAGCCGCAGCCTGGCGATGGAGGGATGCTGTGCCGGTTGGAGTGGCAAAGTGGGCCCTGCCGGCTATTGCCTGCATTGATCTACTCCTGTCCGGATGGGGTTATACACTGGCAAGGCCGCAAT
>Ga0315296_10000389_pt1 | contig 40485 bp, 28 predicted proteins | sample YL17G14_18_MG_FD_203921 | JGI IMG/M metagenome (GOLD analysis project Ga0315296, IMG submission 203921) | Sediment microbial communities from Yellowstone Lake, YNP, Wyoming, USA - YL17G14_18 | ecosystem: Environmental > Aquatic > Freshwater > Lake > Sediment | place: USA: Wyoming | collected... | reverse complement strand
CAACAAGGATTGGAGTAAGCTGACCCTCCACCTCTTCCAAGCGTTCCTTGATGAACTCAGGAGACGCAGGTTTGCCTTTCTCTTTCGCTATTCTGATCTGGTCGACTAGACGGCTCACGTTAACGGCCTTCCCATGGTCACTCTTAGCAGGGTCCACGCCATCTTCGCCGTACTGGAACTGGATTATGTCCCCCGCCGAATTCCGCACCGTGCTATCGTACTCCAAGCGGATGTGTTCCAACGCGTTGATCAGTCTTCTCTGCATGTAACCGCTCTGCTGAGTACGCACGGCAGTGTCCACGAGCCCTTCCCTGCCACCCATAGCGTGGAAGAAGAACTCGACAACGTCAAGCCCGCTCTGGTACGACGAATAAACAAATCCGCGTGCTTTGGGCCGCTGATCCCCAGCCTTGAAGTGTGGCAGGGCTCGGTCAACGTATCCGCGCAGGATTCTCTTTCCACGAACAGCTTGTTGCCCCACACAGGCGCTAATCTGGCCGATGTTGAGGCTTGAACCTCTCGCTCCAGTTCTTGTCATCACGATTCCCGAGTTCTCGAGCGTGAAGTCCTCGTCTGCAATCTTCCCGGACTCGTCTCTTGCCTTGGCCAGCTCGTTCATCACGTAAATCTCGAAAGAGTCTTCAAGCGTCTGACCTGGAAGCCTTGGCAACGTGCCCTTGCGGAAGTTTTCGATGAGTTCCTCGATTCTCTTCTCTATTCTTTCCATGGTCTTCTTGATTCTCTCCGCGGCCCGCGGCGACAAAACCAGTTCATCATATGAATAAGTGAACCCACGGTTGGAAATGTAAAGCTTTAACATCCTAGTTATTTTGTTAAGGAATTCGCGGCCAGCTTGAGCGCCGTAGTCCTTGATGATCCTGTGAAGCAAGCTTTCAGACTGCTCAGCGCCTATCGAACGCCTGTCGATAACGCCGCTTATCAGTTCGCCGTTCTTAACCACGACATAAGCGTCATGCTGACACTCTTCCTCCAAGCATTTTGTACAGCCTTGACAGATGTTCGCTTTCAGAACATAGTTCATGTCCCTGGGCAGGAACAGGCTGAAGATTTGTTTTCCGGTCCACATAGGCTGCGGCTGCTTGATCTTAGGTTCAGGCAATCGTCCCTCGTACTTAGCCCCAACAAGAAGCTTGTTGACCTCGTTTCGGGTCAAATAGTTACCCGTTCGAGTGAACAGGTAAGCGGAAGTTATGAAGTCTCTTATCGCGCCGATAATAGGTCCACCAAACCTTGGTGAAAGAATCTGGTCTTGAACCTGCATCAGCAGAAGTGCTTCTGTCCGCGCCTCTTCGCTTTGTGGCACGTGCAGGTTCATTTCGTCGCCGTCAAAATCCGCATTATACGGCGGGCACACGCACAGGTGCAGCCTGAAAGTCTTATACGGCAAAACGCGTACGTAATGCGCCATGATCGACATACGGTGAAGCGAAGGCTGACGGTTGAAGATGGCGATGTCGCCATTCCTCAGATGGCGCTCCACTACGAAACCCACCTCGACGGCTTCAGCGATCTTTTCCCTGTCCACGACGAACTCAAGCCTGATCCGTTTGCCGTCTGGTCTGATGATGTACAATGCTCCAGGATACTTCTCCGGACCGTTGCCGACGAGTTTACGCATTTCCTCAATGTTCCATTCTGTCACTTTTTCAGGAACGGACAGGCGCATGGCGACTTCAAGCGGTACTCCAACCTCGTTGATGTCAAGGTTCGGGTCTGGAGACACCACGGTACGAGCGGAAAAGTCCACTCTCTTGCCCGACAGGTTGCTCCTGAACCTACCCTCCTTGCCCTTCAAACGTTGAGAAAGAGTCTTCAACGCTCTTCCACTGCGGTGTCGAGCGGGTGGTATTCCTGAAGCTTCATTGTTAAAATAGGTTGTAACGTGATACTGTAGGAGCTCAGACAAGTCCTGAATGATGAGCGTCGGAGCCCCCGCATCCATGTTCTCTTTAAGCCTTTGATTAATCCTTATTATGTCTACAAGCTTGTGAGTCAAATCATCTTCAGACCTGATGCCCGACTCCAGCGTGATGGACGGGCGGACGTAAACGGGCGGCACAGGCAGAACCTGCAAAACCATCCATTCTGGGCGCGCTGCTGCCGGATTGAATCCCAAAAGCTCAAGGTCATCGTTTGACATACGTTCCAGCCTTTCCCTGACCATACTAGGAGTCAGAGGCTCGGAACCGCTCTCAGGAATCTGCTCACTGAACTTGGTCGGCTTCTCAAAAGTGATCTTGTACTGCGACGCTGCACAGTGAGGACACTGCTTCCTCTTCGTCTCCTGCATAATCACCTTGTAGACATCGTCTGGCACAAGTCCCAGAAGCTCTTCAGTCTTCTCAACTCTGACCTGAACCTTCTTTATGGTCTCGTCTGGAAGCAGAATACGCCCGCAGTTGCGGCACGTCGACTTCAACAGGTCAAAGATTATCTTGGTAAACTCTATGTGAATTATCGGCACCGCAAGCTCAATGTGACCGAAATGCCCCGGACAGCGAATAGCAGTGTTACCACACGTCTTACACCGCTGCCTCGGCTCAAGAGTGCCAAGCCGGCCATCCATAAGCCCGGCAGTAATCGGCGCCCCATCTTCATCATAAGTGTCCGGCGTCTGGACCTCCACAACAGAAAGTTTCCGAACATCCTGTGGAGAGAACACCCCAAAATGTATCTCATCAACGACCTTATGGATTATCTCATCTACTGACATACTAAGCCTTCTCCTTGAGCTTCAATTTTGGGGAAATACATAGACTCATCAGCTCCTGAAGCAGCAGCTTGAACGCGTAGGACACTATTACAGGCGAAATCTTTGCTTTGTCCTCGCAGAGTTTACACGTGTACTTCCTCTGCTTCATGTCAAAATAAGCGATGTGCCCGCATGTCTCGCAGATATAGAGAGTATATTTGTCCGATTCTTCAAGCAGCCTATCTCGAAGAAGCATGGCGGCTCCATGACCGATCAAGCAGTCTCTTTCCATCTCGCCGAACCTTAAACCACCGCCTCTAGCTCTTCCCTCAGTCGGCTGCCGCGTCAGCATTTGCACTTGCCCCCTTGCCCTGGCATGAATCTTGTCCGCTACCATGTGATGCAGTTTCTGGTAATGTATGACTCCAACGTAAACGTCGGCCACAAACTTCTGGCCTGTGACGCCGCTGTAGAACACTTCACTTCCTGTATTGCTGAAACCCAGCTTGACCAGTGTCTTACGAAGCTCTTCAGGAGTTTCATTAGAGAACGGTGTTCCATCAACAGGTTTGCCTCTTACTGCGGCCACTTTGCCGGCCAACGATTCGATGAACTGCCCAACAGTCATCCTTGATGGGATAGCGTGCGGGTTGACTATCACGTCAGGAACTATGCCGTCTTCCGTAAAGGGCATATCTTCCTGTGGAACGATAAGGCCGATGACCCCTTTTTGTCCATGGCGAGAAGCAAATTTGTCACCCAATTCCGGAATGCGTTGGTCACGAACTCGGACCTTGACGAGCTTGCTGCCTTCTCCCGATGCTGTTATGAATATAGCGTCCACTATTCCTGTCTCGGAAGGACGCATATCCACTGAAGTGTCACGCATAGACGGGCCTTTGACCTCAAATTCTTTGTACTCTTCAAGGAAACGCGGAGGACTGATCCTGCCGATAAGCACGTCGCCTCCAGCGACTCCTGATTCTAGACCTATGATCCCATCGGGCTCAAGAAGTCGGTAATACTGTTCTCCCCTGTACCCACGCGTGCCCGCTTCAGGCAAAATGAACTTGTCTTTCAATCCGCCCAAGTACTGGCGGCATTCGGCTTCGTATATGCGGAAGAACGTTGAGCGCCCCAAGCCCCTCTCTATAGAAGCCTTGTTGAAGACTAACGCATCTTCCATGTTGTAGCCTTCGAAGGACAAGACGGCGACAACATAGTTTTGCCCCGAGGGGCGAAGTTTATAGCCCATGGTGGCCATCAAAGCCGTTTCAACCATGGGCACTTGTGGATAGTGCAGAATGTGTGACCTCGAATCCACTCGCTGCTGGAAGTTCGTAGCGTAAATGCCCAGCGCCTGCTTAGCCATGGCTGCTTGATAGGAATTGCGCGGAGACTGATTATGCTCCGCGTAAGGTATGGTCGACGCACAGATTCCGAGAATTGTGTATGTGGCGATCTCCATATGTGTCCTTTCAGGACTCAAATCCTCGGGAACCAAGGCCACGTAAGCGTTTTCTTCTTCCTCCGCGTCCAAATACTCGACTATGCCATTCTTGACGAGATCTTCCCACGACCACTCGCCAGAGTTCACCTTTTCAACATGCTCTGGCTGAAGCCTCGGCACGCCGTTTTCGACGATTATCAATGGTCGTCTGACTCTTCCCTCATCACAATTGACAGAGAACTCTTCTCTTTCACCCTGCGTTTTGAGGAAGAAGGCAATGTTGACTTCAGTGGATATTTCGCCTCTTCTTCTTCGTTCTCTGAATTCTCGAGCCAACTCCTGTGGAGAATCGCCATATCCAATTATGTTGCCGTCAACGAAGATTTTTGCTCCTGAAAGCCGAAGATTCTCACTGGCCTCAAGCACTGGAGCAACACCGCTACTGAACAGCAACTGCTTGACCTTTTCGGCGTTGATGCCGACTGAAATACATGCCGATAGAGCCAGGTTCTTGACCAGCCCACAGTTTGAACCCTCTGGTGTTTCATTCGGACACAGCCTGCCCCAATGAGTAGCGTGCAAGTCTCTGGCTTCGAAGTTCGGCTGGCTTCTGCTCAGAGGCGACTGCAACCTGCGCAGGTGGCTTAAGGTCGAAATGTGATTGGTCCGGTCGAGCAATTGGGTTATGCCAACTCTTCCTCTTCCCCAGTTTCCCGTAGCAAGTGAATGCTGGAATCTTTCCGAAATTATTCCCGGTCGCACCGCCGCTGAAACCGTGATTATCGGGCCTTTTACGCCTATGCGCTCGAGCTGGTATTTTATGTCGCGCGTCAAGTTCCTGAAAGCAACTCTGAAAAGGTCCGCCAGCAACGGCCCGGCCAGTCTCAATCGTTTGTTCTTGAAATGGTCCTTGTCATCGGTTTTTCTTCTTCCAAGCTGCAGCTCGACGGCTCGACAGGCCATCTCACCTAGGAACAGAGCCTTGTCTTTTCTGTGCTGGTTTGTTCTGCCAATGTGGGGCAGGAAGTTTTTGTCAATGGCAGTATCGGCTTTTAGTATACGATATTCCTCTACTTGACCATGAGCGACACGGTTTCCAATAAACAGTATTGCATCTTTTGCCGTGTCCACTCCTATAGCTTTCTCATAGGAAGGCTCCAGTGCAGTTTGTATTTCTTTGTCAAGAGAGATCGCTTCCGCGATTTCCTTGTCCGACTCAAGCCCTAAGGCCCGCATCAAAACGACAAACGGGACTTCTGCAGGGACGCCGGGTATTGAAACGTATATTGCGCCATCAGACTTTATCTTCAATTCTATTCTGGCCCTGAAACCCACGGTTGTTGAGAAGATCTTGCTCTGGTAGACAGGAGTTGCACCTTTCTCGTCGACATCCACGATTATGCGGTTCGGCGCTAAATCTTCCATGGCTACTATCACACGTTCCGAGCCATTGACCACAAAATAACCGCCTGGGTCGTCGGGGTCTTCTCCGCAGGCAATGAGTTCTTCTCGGGAAAGCTGTGAAAGGAAACAGAGTTTGGATTTGAGCATAACTGGGATATTTCCTACGTAGACAAGCTCCGTGTCTTGCTCCCTGCCGTCTATGACAGGAGTCATTTCGAGTGCAACTGGCGCGGCATACGTCAGATTGCGAAGTCTGCCTTCAAGTGGATAGATCTCGTGTTTTGTTCCGTCCACCTCAGTTGCGTATGGCCCTGTTATTCTTGTCTGCGGATCAATGATCCAGATCTGGCCCAGTTTGACCTTGTACGGGTTCTCTGGAACCTCAATCGGAATCTCACCTATCTCGTCTATTACTTCCTGCAAACCTCTGTCTATGAACTCATTGAAAGAATCAAGGTGCTGTCTTACTAGGCCTTTGTCCTTGAAAAAAGCATTCAACAAAAGATGCGTGTCGTCTTTCGAAATTTCAGTCAATTTTTTTCCAGCTCCCGCAATCCTCTTTCTGAAGTTAAATCAACGATGCTGTTCTGTGCGGGTTTTGTCAAATCTTCAATTTCCTCCAACTGTTGGGTCATTCCAACTTGAAAAATGGTCACCAATATTAAAGGCTAGAAACGTAAACCACGTAGCTCTCTAATAAACTTTTTCATGCATACGGGGGCATTCTGTCACGCGCAAAAGAATAGCACATCGTCAGAAGGTACGCAAAGTATTTGTCAGCAAGTACGCATGGAGTGACGGGGAAACCTTCTGTTGCAGAAGCAGTTGATGGTGCTGATCGTGTGGCTTATTTTGAACGGGAAAGTGGAAAAAGCAGTGGAGATTCTGTCAGCACAGTTTGGCGTGAGTGTGCCAAAAATGAGGGTAGGTTTGCCCAAAGGGCGCAAAAACAAGGCGTTAGGTTGTTACAGCGCGAGAGACAGAACGATCTCGGTTTTGGACAGCGACACCCTCAAGGACCCTTTCGTCATTTTGCACGAATTCTACCACCATCTTAGAACCACAGCAGACAGGAGACACAAAGGAACCGAGAAGTTTGCAGACAAATTTGCTTTGGAATTCATTGCGACATACAAGTCAATGGCAAATGAGTTGGGAAATTATTAATAGGATCGGTCTGGAAGTCTTACAGTGGGCAGCGGTAACCAAGCCAGGTCAAAGGTGAAAGAACGCGTACCGCTGTGCGTTCCACTAAGGACTCAAGATCTGTGCTCTTGACCTGAGCCATCCTATGAGAAATCCTTTCCCGTAGGGGTTCGCAGGTTCGAATCCTGCCCGCTGCACCAAAAAGGAATGAGAATAGGATGTGAATTGCGGTGTCCGTGGAAACACGATATAAAAAATTCTTGGCGTATATTCCAGAAATTCTTAGCGAGTCACCAATGGATTTACAACAGATCTATGATAAAATAAAAGCGAGATTTCCTTTGGACTGCAACGATAAAGAATTATGTATTCATAAAGAAGTGTTTTATCAATACGGAGAATGGAAACATTTAGTTCGTACGGCATTAGAACATCTAAAGAGAGAACATGCAGTATTATTCAACAAAGCAGATGGAAAATATCAATTGAAATAAAGTTAAGCGACTTGGACAAATAGAAAAAACCTTTCCCGTTCAGGGGTCGATAATTTGAGCCTTGTCCGCTAATCATTCAATTCCAAAGTGGCATCAGAAGATTTTTCAATGAAACCACTAATTAGTTATTGATGAGAAATGTCTGGAAGTCAATATCCTTTTTGGAAAGACCGAGAGATAGCCCATTACTCCTCTGAGGCAACGCAATATCGCCGTGAACTAGACGAAGTTAAACAAAAACTCAAAAATGTGAAATGCCCTAAATGCGGCCACGTTTTCGACATCGAATAAGTGACACTAACAATTAGAGGAGGAACAGCTTTAAAATAAGCAGTGCAAACGCTGTTTGAGGTAGTTCAAATCTCACCATTGTACCCATAACTGTTTTAACGCATAGAATGGAGTTTCAATCCATAAAACTAATAGGTGTCCCAATAATTGAATCTATCAGTATAGGAATCAAAATCTGGAAGATTGTATGTCTCAACTAACTGTTGATGACGTAAGGGAATTAATTCTAGAATTTATGTATTCAACTCACCAAAAAGCCAGAGGCACTAGAAGTACATCAGTTGCCATAAGCAAGATAAAGACGGCGTTAAAACAAAAAGGGCTGAATGAAAAACAAATTGTAAGCAATCTTGATTATCTCATTCAGACCGAATGGATTCTCCCAGAAAGAGAAACTTATCCAATCATTTCAGGGGGCAGACAAATTACAGCGCAGAGGGTCACTTATAAGATATCAGATAAGGGTATTGATCACTTTGCAGGGGCCTCAAAATTTCAGAAAACTCACAAAGTCACTGGTATAAACATTACAAATATTCACGGAGTCACCGTAGTAGGCGATAATAACTTTGTGTATAATCAATATGATGCTTTGTATCGTGGTCTCAATCTGCTAGATGAGGAAATTCGTAGAAGCGATCAATTTTCCGATGAACAGAAACTGAATTATCGAGCTGAAATCGAAACCATAAAAAGTCAGTTGGCAAAGCCAGAGCCAAATCGGGGAATATTGAAATCGGCTTGGGAAGGACTAAAAGCACTAGCTACAGTAGGTGGTGTTGTTGGGCTTTTCTTGCAAGTAAAAACATTGATTGAGCCGTTAATAAAATGATTCATCTTACAAGTTGAGAACTTTGTAATCCTTTCCCGTAATGGTTTGCAGGTTCAAACCCCGCCTAATGCACCATTGTCTCATTCAGAGCACGTTTTGTTTCGGTGATGATCGCTCAGCCTGAGATTCTGTCCAATGTCTTTTCAAGTTTTGAAAAAGGAACAATGGGAATTCTTCCCAACTTCCCTTCTAAGTCATCAGTCACAACAATCTTTGCCTTTGTTGGTACTTTAGTCAACTTTTCAACTTCTGCCTTTACATCCGAAGACACTGAGACCTCAACAGCAATTGAAGAGTCATAATCTAGTCGACCGTCAGGAAGTCGTTTGCATCCGAGAACATCCACATTGATTTTGGATTCATGTTTAGCTTCTCCAAGCAACCATCTATGTTCCAGTACATACCGCAGCATCTTCTTGTTAAAAGGGACTATAGTTACATTTATCATAGGCTGCCAATTTGTGTGTTCAAAATCCGAAATCCCAAAACCGCGTTTTTCGAGTGATGCAGCAACTATATTTACAATTTCATCATGCGGTGTTCCGATTCTAATGCCACAATAGGGGCAAAACTTGTAGGTTTTCGGCAAATCTTTTTCACAATTACCGCATCGCTTTTGTCCGCTCATTACTACAACCAATTAAGAAATTACCATGCGGCATAGTTATAACGCTTTTCTTCTGCACGCGCTGAGAATTAGGCTTTTAAATTTCCCGTATTAAATTCACTCTACGGAGGTCTAAGTACGTCAAAAGAAAGAATTGAGAAAATAATGTTTTCATTCGATTTAGGTTTCAGCGATTTTTACAAGGATGAGAATGTTCGACAACTGACACTCCAAGGAAAACTTGACAAGTTGGAACAAGCGACCGAACTAATGAAGTTCGAAGAGTATATGAACTGTTCAGTTTTCAACAAAAGAGGACCAAAGTACCCAACTGCGGAAATATATGCCATTGATTTTCCGTCAGACTTTCGGGCATCTGTATATCTTCTTTTAGGAGGCTATTACCGACAAGCAATTCTGTGCTTAAGGAATTGGTTGGAGATTCGATTAACCGGTATCTATTTCAGTTTCGTGAATCCCGATCAAAAGCAATATGAAGACTGGAAAAAAGGCAAAAAACGTGCACCAATCACTAAAGGTCTCATTACGAGACTATTTGGTCGAGCAGAATTTCATAAGATTGACAGCGCAACGGGTTTAAGGCTCCGATTGATTAATCTAATGGCAGAGTTGTCGGCTTTTACACATGGCTCAATATTGGAACAATACGATCTGCAATCTAAGACTGACAACGTTCCTCGATTCAATCCACAGTCTGTTGATCTTTGGTTCGATTTTGCTTTGCGTGTATTCAGGGAGATTGTCTTTTGCTACTTCTTGACTTATAGTCAAGACGCGTTTGAGATGAGCAAAAAAGACTTAGATATCTTGCGCCATTACTTGCCTGAAATTTACCAACGAGAACTGCAAAAGAGCGCAATTCTCTAATCTCTTGACCTGAGCTCTCTACGGGATATCCTTTCCCGTAGGGGTTCGCCGGTTCAAATCCGGCCCGCTGCACTTTCACCCTGCGTCTTCTCTATTGGGTTGTAGTCGTCTCCAAATGTGGGATTGTATGTATTGGTGTAGAGCATGAGCCTAACAATGTTTATTAAGACTCACTATACAATATGTATGACTTGGTTGGATTGACATGAGAAAAAGAGCAGACCAAAATTTGAGACCAAAAAAAGAAGACTTGGAGATTGAGTTGATTGCTGAGAACCTCGTGGAATTTGAACACTTGGTTCGCAGAAGACAGATCTGACTTTCTCGTTTCGCGTTCTATCTTGTAAGTTCCAACGATTACTTGCTTCTCGAGAAACCAGTTTGTTTTGCAAATCTGAAACGATGACTTCGGCCCTTTGAGGCAAGTGGAAAAGGCGACGTTCCCAGGCAAATGCATATATCGTTCACTGTGTTAGAAAGCCTCACGCTGTTTGCTCAAAGGCGAGATTATGAGTCTTGCCGACAAGATTGCGAGACTTAAGAAAGAGAAGAAAGCCATCATATTGGCTCATAATTATCAACGTTCAGAGATTCAAGACATCGCAGACTATGTTGGCGACAGCATTGAATTAAGCAGGAAAGCCATGGACGAAACAGATGCCGAAGTCATAGTTTTCTCCGCAGTGGATTTCATGGCTGAATCCGCGGCAATTCTGAATCCTTACAAGAAAGTGCTGCTTCCGACCCTCGGGGCACGATGCCCGATGGCGCAAATGCTTACCGTGGATGAGATCACACGTGCTAAGGCCAAATATCCGCATATGCCAGTAGTCCTCTACGTTAACACGTTAGCAGCGGCCAAAGCGCATTGTGACATATGCTGCACTTCGGCGAACGCCGTCGAAATCGTGGAATCGTTGAGTTCTGACACAGTGCTATTCGGTCCTGACCGTAACCTCGGAGAGTACGTACAGAGGAAAACTGGCAAGACGGTGATTCCGATTCCTGAATGGGGCTTCTGTCCAACACACTTGCTCTTTCAACCAGAAGACATACAGATTCTCAAGTTAGAGTGTCCTGACGCGGAAGTCATGGTTCATCCTGAATGCGGCTCTGAAACGCAATGCGCCGCCGACTTCATCGGCAGCACTTCGCGAATGTGCAAATATGCCAGAGAAAGCCAGGCCAAGACCTTCATAGTTGCCACTGAAGAGGGTATACTGCACCGTCTGACTAAAGAGAACCCAGGCAAGAAGTTCATCCTAGCGTACGAAGGAGCCGTCTGTCCAAACATGAAATTGAACACTCTTGAAAGAATCTACGTATCTTTGAAAGAGAACAAGCACGAAGTGACGGTTCCGCCCAGCGTTGCGAAACAAGCCAGAAAGGCTTTGCAGAGAATGTTCGAAGTGGCGTAAGTGCCAATAAAGCGACTGTTTTTCGCCAGGGAGAACTAACCTTTTATGGCACGTTTAGAGGAGAATGCGTGTGTGGAAGACTTAAGAATTGCGAAGGAACAGCTGCTGCAGAACTCCTTGACACTCTGCATAGTTAGGGAAGGCAAAGTAGTCTTTAAGGCAACTTCTCACGGAATTTCAGGTTTCTTGAACGCTATGGAAGGATTTGAAGACCAGGTCGAAGGAGCATCTGTTGCTGACAAAGTCGTTGGAAAGGCAATTGCTTTGCTGTGTGTCTATGCACGGGTCAAGGCTGTATATGCATCGACTCTGAGCAGAGGCGCAAGAAAAGCATTTGCTGAGCACTCAATTCATGTTGAATGGGATGACCTGGTGGAAACTGTCTTGGGCACCGACAAGACAGAGACCTGCCCGTTCGAAGAGTTGGCAGCAGGTATTGCTGACCCAGTTGAAGCCTATGTTAAGCTTAAGGCCTTGCAGAACTCTCTTAGGCGGTGCCAGAGGAAATAGCTTGAGCGTCGAACGCGAACCATTTATATCAGAGGATAGCGAACTGAAGCGTATTAGAGAGAAGAAATTGATTGAGCTTAAGGAGAGGAGGACTGTAATGAGTGGCGGGCCTGTGCACATAACGGATGCTGAATTTGATGATGTAATGAAGAAAAATCCTGTGGCGATGGTTGATTTTTGGGCGTCTTGGTGTGGTCCGTGCATGGCCCTTGCACCGACGGTTGAGGAAGTGGCGAAGGAGTACGGCGGGCGAGTGCTGGTTGGGAAGCTTAATGTTGATGAGAACCCGAAGACGGCTGAGTGTTTTCAGGTGTACAGTATTCCGACGATGGTGATTATGCGGAACGGTCAGGAAGTGGACAGAATCGTTGGCTGTGTCCAGAAAAAGATCATCACGGCCGCGTTGGATAAGCATTTGAGGCAGGAATAGCATGGATATCTCGGAGCGTAGGGTCTTTGGCGCATTACTATTGCTTCTGGGCGTGTCTTGTCTTGTCGTCGGACTCAATACTGGTCAGCTTGGCGCGATAATTGAGCTTTTGAGGAAAGTTTTTCCTTAAACCGTCATCGGTTTCAAGTTTTGACTGGCTAGCGACGTGCACGGCGCGTGCGTGGTCAAACGGGCCCTCCTACCATCGAAAGAAAAGACAGCGAAAAAGACGGATTGTGGCAGTGCTCTCACTCGACTAGTCAAAAAAAATTTCTACTGACTAGTCACTCACCATGAAGGCGCGTGCCGACTGAGGTCTCAATTGACTGGCCAAATTTTTTTTCTACTGAGTGGTCAAATCGGGCTTTTCTTTTTTTGGTCGTCTTGTTTCGTGTTGTTAGGGCGAGTGGTTTTTTTGTTTTGTTCGGACGGGCTGTGATGTTTTGGGTGGAAGGAGGGACTTGTCAGGAATTCGATAGTCAGAAGCTGGGACCCGTCGAGTCAAATAGGCCTTTAGAAGTGTCGCCCAGTGCTTCATTGAAGACAAGAAGGTTCGTCAGCAGTTTTATGATTTCATTGTCTGTATCCCAATTTCCAACATAGCCATTCAAGCCGATGCAGATTTTGGACCTTTCCTGCTGAAGGACTATGCAATCTACTCAAGTTTGGCGGTCGCAAAAAAGGGGGATTGTTGGGAGTTGCGCATCAAAGCGGCTGGTCTGCTACGGATCTTCGATTGGTGTCCAACCGAAGCAGTGTGCTATGAACGCCACGTCTCGCATGTTGACTATGCTATCTGGAACCCACGCGATTGGGCCCGTAATGTCTGCGTCAGGATTCCATAATGGGTCCCCGGGCATTGTGCCGAAAGCACGGGCAGCAATACCGATGTCTTTCATGTCCACTTTGTAGTCGTGGTTGATGTCTGCGGCATTCGTTGGATACATCTTGAACATACCGTTGTTGACGTCGTGTTGAACTTCTCCGAGATCATTGTTCAATATCATCGTCTCGACCAGAGTGAGTCCGCATGTCAACGGCGGTTTCTGAAGACCTGTCTCCTGCATTAGTGTTCTGAACGTTATAGTCGCCAGCGTGCCGTTTCCATAGGGAAATGACTCCCACCCATTGCCAGTGTCGCTGGGGAAGAGCATTATTCCTACTATAACGTTCGGGCCATGTAGGATCCCAGTTTCGCTGGTGGCAATGAATAGAGTGCCATCGGGGTTCCATCTTAGGTCTTTCATGAAGGGTCCTTCGGTCGCATTGACAAATTGTAGAAGCGTGCTGTTATAGACTAGTCTGAACTGGACACCAATTGCCCTCCATCCTTCCCTCATATTACTGATTGTTATGTTTATGGCGAAGGTTGCGTTCAGAATCTGTTTTTCAATCAATGCAGGTTGAACGCTTATCGTTGGCAGTGGTACTCCAGTCCACGGGTCGTACAATACGTAGTCAGAGACTTCGTCTCCTGATCCGAAATGTGGGCCGTACGGGTTTCCATTGTACATCCAGCTTGTTGTGTGGTGTGGGCCACTTGCGTCGCCCCACCAGTTGAAGCGAGCGTCGAAGACATGATAGGTTGGGTTTGTGGTCCAATTCTCTGGAGCCGACACAACACCCCAAGCATTGTTGGTAAAGTTGTTGTAGTGTGCGTATGAAAACTCGTTTGAGACTATCTCTATCGACTCATAGTTGTCATAAACTGTGTTGTAGGTTATTGATACTTTCGAAGGAAGCAGCTTGAGGTTGTAATAGTCTGCCCATTCTCTCCAAGTGTCAACAATTATTGCAGCAGATGACCACAATGGGTTCGGATGTGTGTTGTTGCAGTTGTAGATCACATTTTGCGTGATAGTAGCAATAGATGGTCCTGAGTAATCCTCGATCTCGATTCCGTAGTTCACGAGGTTGTCGGCTGCGTATACTTGTCCGGTAATTGTGTTTCCCACGATGCTCATGGTTGCATTGTTGGAATATACTCCAATTCTCCCAAAGTTCTTGATGGTGCATCCTGTGATTGTTACGACGGAGTTGTCCCAAGCAGCAATTGCCGCGCTGTTCATGTCGCCTATGGTGTTCGGAGACACGGTGCAATTGTAGACCATTCCGCTTGAGTTTTCATAGAGTACTGCGTAGCTTTTTATAGGTCCGAGTCCTAGTCCTTCAATGTCAAGTCCATTCAGAATAACGTTTTGAGCATTTTCGACGAAAATCACTGCTTCTCTGTTTCCGTAGTTGGTTGCGAACAATTGGCTTCCTTGAATAACCGGCGTACTAGCTGCCTGGATCGTCAAACTCTTGGTGATGTACAAAGCTCCAGTGTACGTGCCACTGTGCACGAGTATGGTGTCGCCTGATTTGGCTTCGTCAATGGCTTCTTGAATGGTGCCAGTCGGGTTCACGTGCCATGTCATTGGTGTGCTGCCGACCGTTTTGCCCAGCCATGGGCTGTAGTCAACGTTGTCAGTGACGTTGTTGCCCAAGCCGCCTGTGTTGGTCACTGGGTGAAACGGTCCGCTTGCTTGACCCCACCAGTTGAAACGTGCGTCGACTTCTGAAGGTCCAACCGCATTGTCTAAGCCTTTTTTGTTGTCTGTGATGGTGTTGTAGTTTACTTTGGTTCCTGGTGCGCAGCCTGCTGTTCTCATATAGATTGCCCAGTCAGTTGCCGAGATTTTGTTGTATGTTACAATCGCCCCTGTAACAGCATTAGCACCAACGAAGTTTATTCCGTAGGAGTTGTTTGAGCCGGATACTCCCGTTATCGTGTTGCTTTTCACGACCGGGGCAATTGTTCCGCCTCCGCCTCCTCCCCCGTTCCAAAAGCTGATGCCTCTTCTGTAGTCTTGCAGGCCTGTAATCGTGTTTCCTTGGATGACGACGTTGGTGAACTTGGCGTCGGGTGCGATTGGCCAAGTGTTGAAGCTGATTGCGCTTGATCTGTGGGCGTAGTCGAATGGTCCGCCTGTGCTCATGTTGAATGTGTTGTAGCTTACGTTTTGCAAAGTGGCTACATCCATTCCATTGTAGGTCATAGCGAATATTGCATCTGTTCCATAGCATCCAGCGTCAAGAGTGTTGTAGGCAATTTCAGTTGCGCCTGTGTGTTTTTCGAGCACAATGTTGTTTGCTCCTGTAGCGGTGATCATGTTATACTTGAAAACTATGTTTTCTGCGCCAGATTGCGGATAGAATCCGTAGTCTTGGTCGTCGCTAGCGTTGTTGGTTCCGCGGATTATGTTGTTCAGAATGGTGTAGGTCGGTGTTCCGCTTGAGGCTCGAGTGAGGATTCCTTCCCGGTCATACGCGGTGTTCCAAGCATTTTGTACCGTGAAGTTCTGGAACAACACGTCGGCTGGTGCGTTGATTGTTACCAACTGGAATGAACCACCAGCTGGTAGACCTGTTGCGTCAATGAATGTCTGGCCAGCGCCTCTAATGCCTATGACACTTACTCCCTTGTTGATGGTTACTTTTTCGTTGTAGGTTCCTGGGTAGACATATATTGTGTCAGCTGGGCTTGCAGCGTTTATCGCACTTTGGATGCTGTAGTAGAACTTGCCTGTTCCAGCAATTTCTGCTGTGTGCACGATTGCGAGGTCAATTTTGACTGGGTTGTCCCAGCCGACTAGTCCTCCGTATGCAGGTGGTTGTGAATAGATGATCTCTCCACCGTCATATTGTCGGTTGAGGTTTGTGTCTCCATAAACCCATACTACCATACTCTGTATGATGTTTGTCGGCCAGCCGATCGGCGACATGTTGTTGTTCAAAGTCATTCTGAGGTACATTGTCTGACTTGCGTTTGGTGCTAGGGTCTCACCACTAGGTGAGCCTACCACAAGTTCCACTTGCATGGGGGCTGCTGCAGGTGTTGGTACTTTCACTTCCGAAGGATGAATGGGGAACCAAGTGATGCCGTCAGGTGAATACTCAAACGAGAAGTCTGCAGGTACAAGCACGCCAGTTCCTTCAATGAAGAATACGCCTGTTAGCAGATTGGTTAGGGTTACGGCGCCGATGTTCTTTATTGTTCCTTTAGCTGTTATCTGGGAACCTGAATTGATGCCGAGAGTGGCGTTTATTCTGTTTATTGAATCATCTACGACGAGGCTCGGTCCAGTCAGTGGCAAAGCGCTTGCTGGCATTAGGTGAAGTGGTATTGATAGAACTGTTGATAGCATTAGGACAAATAGGGGTATTGACAGATACTTACGTTTCATTTTTCCTTTCTCCTCTTCTTAAGATGATTTGCTCAGCAATGTTGCTGAGTTGAGAAAAGTACGGTTCAGTGGGCTTATATGTTTTGTGGACAAATGTTCTAGATGCAATACACCAAATATGTTTCTGCATCATTCAATACCGTTTTTCCATGGATGCATGAATACTACTAAGCTTCAGCTCGCGAGTTCTCGGTGGAGCTGCTAGATAAAGGTTTCGAATGATAAAGAATTGTCTTTGTTGACTCGCTTTCTAAAATCTTTCTGGACTACTATTGAACATAATTGAAGGGAGCGGGGGTGCAGCTTGTAGTCAGAGTGAGTGGGTTTTGTAGGGACTGATGAATAATGTGCTGATCACAAGAATTGCAGATGCATCCGGATCTTTTGCGAGTATTGGATGAACAGGAAGACTGGTTGAATACTTGTTCTAGACAGGGTTTTTCGTTTTTTCGTGCATTTTCTCGAATGTCCAGCGTATGCTTGATTTGAGTTCTCTTAGGCGGTCTGAATCGATGTTCCTGATGTTTATTTCGCTGATCATGTTTCCTTGTCGTTTGATTTCATAACAGAAGATTTTGTCAGGAACGATGTGTCCTGCCCTTGCTAGTTCATTATCTCTTTCTTGCATTTTGAGAAGGACCCTCTCAACTAGAAAATGTGTGAAGGGTGGTGTGTTGATGTCGAAGTTCTTGTCGCTTGCTGGCACCACTCGTAACGAGTTTTCCGTTTCGTTCCAGTACAAGTCTGCTAGGAGCTCGCCATTTGAGGTATTCAGTTGTGTAACGTTTTCAGGTAAAGCTTGCGGACGAGTCGATGAAGACTCAGGTACAGATACTATCTTCTCTTCCAGCGGTGTCGCAACTGCTTCCCTGGGGATCTCGATGCGTCTGAACCCTTTTTCCAGTAGCAGGGAATTGACAGTTTCAAGCATCGTCTGAACTTCTTTGAGTTCAGCATCCAACTTCTCAGCTTGGTCCTCCAATCTTTTTTTGAAGGCAACGAGTCTCCTTATTCTTTCAGCTTCATCTAACATGTTTCCACAGCGGTGTTTTGTCTGTTTTTGCTTATCAAGGCTTTGAATTTCCGCAGACTTCGCGCACGCTCATGCGAACTGCGTGATTTCATCGTTGCCTCTTTTGACCCTTGTGCTAGAAGCCGGTAGGATGGGCGCGAATTTGACGTTCAATTCTTGTCGAAGGTAGTTTTCGAATTCTTGAAAAACACGGCTGTCTGTGTTGTTGAGCCTTGGACACGTCCTCTCTCCCTGCAAACAGAGACTGAGGTCATACAGTGCCGTCCTATCCTTGAGGTCTTGGTTTTCAAGAACTTGTTTGACAAGTGTCTCTGAGGGTGTTTGAGAAAAAAGCCATGCTGTGTAGATAGTCTCAGCAGTGTGGTACGCAAAACCGTCTCTCACGACGCATTTTCTTTCTGAGACAACTTTCTTGAAAGAGGAAGGATGAACCTCTCTGGTTGAGAGGAAATTGTGGAAACCGTCTTTTGCCTTGACCCAATCTTCGTTTTCGCAGGTTTTCCAGCCATGACTCTTGCACATGGACTTGAACTTTGAGAGAATCTCCCATAACCGCAACATTTTCACGTATCATCACAACCTCTACGGTATAATCTTCTGCAATTTTCTATTAAACAAAACACAAATTTAAGCTTTTTCGAATGTTTTTCCGCAAAACTGAAGACGACTCATGCCTTTTGTTGTCGTTTTGCAGGCAACGGTTTCATACCTTTATCCATTCTAGCACGCGAGGCCGCGCTCTTGAATGAGAACCTCAACGCACTTTCAAAGAGCAAACATTAAATCGTTAACGTGGCCAAGTGAATGATGTGAGGAAAAGAACTCTTTGAAGCTCAAGAACAACACCGTAACCTTGGATGATGTTGACCTCAGGATTCTACAAGCGTTGCAGGAAGACTCTAGACAAACCTATACTGCGTTGGGTGAACGTTTTGGCGTGACCCATTCAACTGTCTATGACAGGATAAAGAGGATGGAAGAGCAAGGCGTGATCCGAAAATACACTGCTCTAATAGACAATGAACTAATAGGAATGAGAACAATCACCGCGTTGGTTACGGTGTACACTGAACCTAAACAGACTGAAAAAGTTGCTGAAAGATTAGCTGAATCTCCTGCAGTGTTAGAAGTGTATACGTCGCTGTCAGACGAGTTCATCATTATTGCTAAGGTCTTCGCCCCAACTCAGGAGAGTCTTCATGATTTCATCGCCAACTCGGTTGCGCCCCTACCAGGTGTGTTGCGAATTCGCACGTCCATAGTAACGAAGAAACTGAAAGAAACTCTTTTTTCAATCTATCCTGATTCAAAGGAGCACATTTATAACAAAGAACACTTGAAATAGGGATGAGGTAAGAAAATGAGCACAGATTATGCGTCAAAAATCCTCAGGACCGTTCCACGTGAGAAAGCATTCTATTTCTTCACGTCCGTCGGAAACTACACAGGCACGAGCGCTACTTCATTGAAAGAGTTCACTGAAAGGATAAACGAGGTGAACGTCAAGTCCCTCGAGTTTCATCTTCAGCGTGGAGACTTTGAAAAGTGGGTAGATGAGGTCTTGCAGGACAAGGATTTGTCCTTGGAAATTAGAAGGCTGCAGAAGTTCAATCTGACTGGAGACACCTTACGTAACCAGGCGAATATGGTCGTTTCGAGAAGGTTCAAACGCCTGACAAGTCAATCTGCCCCAACCCGCTTCTGAGATACGTTAGTCCCATATCAAGCAGGTAAACCCCAGCCTCAAGTGGACAAGTTAGTAACACTGACTAGCGCATGCCTGATTCGGATGGTTAATTGAAAGCGCGCGCGATTATTGCCGTGACTAGAAGTACGGTTAACATTTTGCTTATCTTACTTCTCATTCTTGATCTCTCTTTTTGGCAATCACGGGCTCATTGTGAGGTATAGTTTGTTATCTAGCGCGCGCTCAGGGCATCGACGGTTACTGAAAGAATAGAGGAGGTGGGGCAGTTATTTTCTTTTCCGTTTTTTCAGGCAGAGCGCTGTGCCAAACAGCGCGAGCAGCCCCATGTATACCCCTAAGAATGAAAGAGGAATCGACTTCATCGATATTGAGAAGCCTCCGACTGGATGGCTCATAAACGTAACGATGTTAGTCAGGGCACTCACGGGTAAGGTGACGTTTTGAATGTTTGCATAACCTGCGGCTGCTGCGTGGTTTACGATGTATGGAGGGTTGCCGCTTATCACGTCTTGTTGTCGGATAGTGTAGAGAGTGTTCGTGACGTTGAATGAATTTCCGGGTTGACCGATGGGTGCAAGATCTGGCGCATTCCATGATTTAGTAGTTTGATTTGGGAAAGTGTCTGTGATGGTTACGTTCGTGATTGTGTAATTGCCCAAGTTGTACACGGTTATTGAATATGCGATTGTACTGTTCACAGTTGCAAAACTGGGGGCGTCTTTACGGATTCCGATGCCTACTCCAGGGTCAACTGCATAACTGCTCGTCAACAAGAAAAAAGGCACCGCCAAAGCAACAACGAACGGCGCGAGCAGTCCCAGATTGAACCCTCTTATAATCAACGTTTCCCTTCTCCATGCACTAGCAGTATCCACCGTTTGCTCAAATAAATCAGTTATGGAATAATCCTCTACAAGCATGCTATAGCAGTCGTCTACCAGACCGAATCTTTCCCATCATTTTGCCCACATGAATTTCCTTCATCCAACTTGTCATGCTGGTGCTTCTCAATCCTGCTGAGTGCAACTGAATCTCTCAATACTAAACGACAAATGATTCTCCAAGGAGAACTTGATGCCAATTATCCTCAGGTTTCCTTAGTCCGAAATACTAGCCCATTCACTAGGTTGCTCGATTCCTAGATCGCTCGTTACTTTGGTCCTTGAATCTCCCTGCAAACGTTAATACCATAAGTCCACCCTGTTTTGCACCGCTATTCTGTCTGTAGTCAGGAACCCGATAGTTTGCGACTTCAGGGCTCTGCGGGTCATAGTGGAGACGCGCCAACCCGAACACAGAGGGAAACTGTGGGATTTTGCCTACGGCCACGCTCACATTATCATTCTCATCGATCAAATACCGAAGAAGAAGGCTTGCTCCATTGTCGTTGTCTGAAGGGCTAACCCAGTCGTCCCAGCTTATTAGTACCTTTGCACCTTTTGCTTCAAACGCTTGGGCCGTCTTGAGGTACCCTTGTTTTAGCCCGTTGCAGCTCATCAACACGATTACCGTGTCTTGGAATGTTCCGGGCATGACCTCGATGAATTTTGGGGTTATGCCGAAATAATAATATCCAGTTATGTTACAAACTGTGAGTTGTCCATTTTCTAAGTATTGGTCGTAGTTGATAGTACCGTACTTGTCGGTTGTGGATATGGCAATGTAGTTTGAATTCAAATCCAAGGCTGAGTGGGCTCTCCAGAGTATCAGCTTGTAGCCTGCTGACGCTAGCTGTTTGTACTGCTCTACCGTTGCGTTGGCTGAATAGAAGTCGATGACAGAAAACCGCTTGTACAATAATTCTTTTGCCGCGTCTAGGAAAGTCTGGTTTTCATCGCGAATAGCCTCGGCCAGCCTGGAGCTACCCAGTTGGTCTATTATTGCGGCCTTCGGGATCGCTTGGCCGCCGAAAAAGAACTGTAGAGAAAAGATTGCGGGAACTAGAATGATAATGAGCGCCGCTGCTGCGTAGATAAGCCTTTTTGTGCTCGCGTTATTCTTTTCTGCCTTGCTACTCTTCACTTTCTATCAGCCGGATCTCTGGGCATCGACGGTTACTGAAAGAATAGAGGAGGTGGGGCAGTTATTTTCTTTTCCGTTTTTTCAGGCAGAGCGCTGTGCCAAACAGCGCGAGCAGCCCCATGTATGCTGCGAAGAGCGAGAATGGAGTCGGCTTCTCCTTGGATATTGAGAAGCCTCCTACTGGGGCCTGTGGGAATACTTCGACTCTTGCGGTTCCAGATTGGGCTGTTGCATGAGCTGCGTCGGTGACTACTACATAGACGTAGTACACGCCGCTTGTTGTGGGCACGAACGTCCAGTTGCTTGAGGTTGCACCTGAAACTGGGTTGCCGTCTAGGTACCATTGGTAGGTGTATGGAGCTGTTCCACCGCTGACAGTTGATGTGAACGGTACTCCGTTGCCAACGGTTGTGGCGGCAGCCATCGGGTTAATTGACACTGTGAGGGGCTGGCCCGTTATCTGCACGTAGTGTGCGGTTGCCATGTGGGCTGCGTTCATGTTGGCAGTGATTGGGTTCGCGCTACCCTGGGATGCTCCGTCTATGTCCCAATTCGAGAAGTTCCATCCCGTAACCGGGGGTGCGTTGAGGGGTACGCTTGATGATGCGTCGTACCAGCCTTCTCCTGGAATTGTCACTAGTGCCGAGGGGTCTGTCTTGACTGTTAGGTAGTATTGGGTCTTCCAGTTCCATGTGATTGTTGAGGCTTGAGTCATCGTGAAGGTAGTTGTGGTTCCGGATCCTGAACTTGGAACGCTTCCTGTCCCGCTCCATCCTGTGCCCACGTATCGCGTGCCGGCTGGTCCTGATGCGGGTGAGGTTACCGATGCGGTTATGCTTGCTCCTGCGTCAAACCATCCGCTTGCAGGCGTGGGTGAATCGTAGGGGGATGTGGCGGTCAAGTAGTATTGAGTTTTGTAGTTGCCTGTCACGCTGCCGGGGGCCAAGATGGTTAATGTTCCGGTTTGTGATGTTGAGAGGCCTGTTGTATTGGCCCAACCGTAGGCCTTGGAGTTCGGAATAGCTACCAGCGGTGACTGGAAGGCGAATGTGTGTGCTGTGTTGTTGTCCCACCAGAATGAGGCTGGAAGGGTGGTAACAGTGTAGTTCGCACCGTCAATTACTACGACGGGGCCTGTGAAGTCTAAACCGACGCCTGACTGGTTGAAAGTCACGTTGTATTGCACCGCATAGCTTGCCGTCACCGTCTTACCCTTGTCAACGAATACAGCGGTGGGTGTTGCGAGTGGATTGCTGATCTCCGACATGTCGGCCGTGTTCCAACCGTTGAACCTGTAGCGAGACGAACCTGGTACAATGTCCACAAACGCGTCAGTTGAGACAGTGGCGTTGGTGCCTGCATCGTACCAGCCTGCGCCTGAGGGCGAATTGACTCCGGAAGGATCAGTGGCCAAGGTCAGATAGTACTGAGTCTTGTAGTTGCCAGTTACCCCTCCAGACGTGGTTACCGTTATTGAATCGCTTTGCGGCGCTGAAAGACCGGTTGTGTTGGTCCAAACGTACTGCTTAACGTTCGGGCTGACCACGAGAGGTGATTGATACGCAAAGGTGTGAACTGAATTGGAATCCCACCAGAAAGATACAGTTAGGCCTAGAACTGTGTAGTTTGTCCCGTCAATCGTTACTACTGTTCCTGCAAAGTCTGAGCTGACTCCGTTTTGACTGAAAGTAACTTGGTACTTGATCTCTGTTGAGTAGTTGCCTGTTACACTTCCAGAGCCTGTAACATTCAGTGTACCGCTTTGAAGTGTCGTCAGTCCCGAAGTGGAAGCCCAGTTGTACTGCTTGCTTACATTTACGACTAGAGGCGAGTAGAATGTGAAGGCGTGTGAGGAACCTTGGTCCCACCAAGACGAGTTCGGCAGAGTGAGATAGCCGAAACTGACGCTGTCAACAGTCACTATCGTGCCCACAAAATCTGAGCCAACACCCGCTTGACTGAAGGTGATTGAGTACTGAGTGACATAGTTTGCTGTCACAGTCTTATTCTTATCCATCAAGACTGTGGTTGCTGAGGTTGATGGATTAGTTATCTCAGACATGTCAGACGTTGTCCAGTTGTTGAATCTGTAGCGTGAAGAACCAGGGACTATGTCTACGAACTGTGCTGTCGAGGCATTTGCGTAAGTGTTGGAATCATACCATCCTGCGCCCGAGGGAGAGGTAGCGCCTGGAGGATTCGTTGCCAACGTGAGGTAGTATTGCGTCTTGTAGTTCCCGATTATGTTTCCAAAGCTTGTCACGTTTATGGAGCCACTTTGTCCTGATGAGAGCCCACTTGTGCTCGTCCAAACATATTGCTTCGCGTTCACACCTACAGTGAGAGGTGATTGGAAGGAGAAGTTGTGCATGGAACCTATTGACCAATTGAATGATACCGACAGCGCCGAGACTCCGTATGGGTAGCCGTCAACAATAACAACTGTGCCTAAGAAATCGAGGCCAACTCCCGTCTGACCGAACGTTATAGAGCTTAGCACGATGTAGTTTCCTGTGATCGTGCCGGAGCTCGTGACCGTCAGCGTTTCACTTTGGAGGCTTGACAACCCTGAGGTCGAGTTCCAAGCATACTGTTTGGTGCTGTTCACGGTTAGGGGAGAAGCAAAAGCAAAAGTGTGGTTGGAACCTTGGTCCCACCAAGACGAGTTCGGCAGAGTGAGATAGCCGAAACTGACGCTGTCAACAGTCACTATCGTGCCCACAAAATCTGAGCCAACACCTGCTTGCTGGAATTTTATCAAGTATTGCGTCTTGTAGTTTCCAGTGACTGTTGATGTACCCGTTACAGTGATCGGTGAGGCGGAACCCGTGACGTTTACAAGTTTGAATTGTTCACCTATGACGCTGCTCAACACAACGTTGTTGTAGGAGTAAGACACGGACGAGCCGCTGTCGAACCACTCGTTGTCTGGCAGGTTTGCATATGCTTTTGCAGTTCCGTTAACCGTCACAACCGTACTTGTGGCATTTGAATTCAACCCGGTCTGGTTGAACGTAACCAAGTATTGCGCTATGTAGTTAGCCGTCACATTTGTGGCTCCACTTACTGTGATAGGCGAAGAAGGACCAGTAACGTTGTTAAGCCTAAACCGTTTACCTCCAGTGCTACTTGAAATGGGAGAATTGTAGCTGTAGGTGATATTGGAACCGCTGTCAAACCACGTAGAGTTCGGCAGCATAGAATAAGTCTTGGCATCACCATTCACAGTAACAACTGTTCCCGTCGCAGTCGAGTCTAGGCCAGTCTGGGCAAACGTGACGAGATACTGTGTAACATAATTGCCAGTCACGGTTACACACCCAGAAACAATGATCGACGAAGTAGGCCCAGTAACGTTGTTAAGCCTAAACTGCTTGCCTGAAACAGAGCTTGGGACTGGAGACGTGTAGGAGTAGGTGACAGAGCTGCCGTTGTCAGCCCACAGCGTGTAGGGAAGTTGTGTAAGTGTTTTGAGAGTTCCGTTTACTGTTACGATGGTTCCTGTTGCGTCCGAGGACAGACCTGTCTGGTTGAAAGTCACTGAGTACTGTGTGACGTAGTGTGCTGTTGCCGTGTGGTTGGCATTCATGAAAACCGTTATTGGGTTCACTCCATTGCCTCGCGACACGCCGTCTACGTCCCAGTAGTCGAACCTGTACCGAGTTGTGGTTGAAACGTTAACGTATGTTGGAGCTGTCAATGTGACATTGGTGTTTGCAGTGTATAATCCTTGGCCTGGGATTGTTGTAATACCCAAGGGGGCTGTTGTTACGGTCAAATTGTAGGTTGGTGTGGGCGGTGGGAAAAGTATGCCCAACAATATAGGATCATCAGAATCTGCCTGTACTCCATCGTGTGGTATATTCTCAGCTTTTATGACGTAAGTTGATGCGGTGGGATCCCAATACGCTCGGTGACTAGGCGCATAATCATGGGTCTCTACGACGCCATGATCACCGTCGTACGTATAGACTCGAGTCGTATCGTTTGGCCAGTAAGCCACCAATGGACCCGACTCGAACTTGAAGAAGACGGTCCAAGAGGATGAATGAATGTCAAAACCTATGTTGCTTGCATTATCCAATAGAATTGAGGCTGTATAGCCAGGGTTCCTGTATTTCTCCGTACTATTACTAGCCAAGTTCGGTTGGGTCATATTGTCATATTTTATTTCAACCCCAATGTGACTTGCTGGAGCTATTGCCCACGCAGAACCATTATTATAGTAGACTGTGACCTTCACGTTTGCTAATGGTATCGTCGTTCCAAGAAAGGCCACCCTGAAGAAAACAACCGTTCTTACCTGAATCACCGCCGCCGCATTGCTCGTATATCCATTGTTGTCGGTGACGGTCAACTGGACAGTGTAATCGCCATCGACTGGATAAGAGTGCGTAATCAAAGGATCCGTCACGGTCGATACGTACCCGTCGCCAAAGTCCCAAGTGTATTGAACAATCCACCCATTCGGGGCGTAACTACTTGACGCGTTGAATAATATTGGCTCCTGGGGGGTAGGGGCATCAGGCGAAAAAGTGAAGGATGCAATGGGATGCTGACTTGCACTCGATGCATATATCATTGCTGCGACGCCCGGCAAAATCATCAATAGAGCCACTACTAAGACGAGCGTCTGAATTTTCGACGTAGTCCCCTCTCCCTCGCTAGTTACTCCTAGCGGGCAGTGACCTTTTAAATGTTTTGGAACAAACTTCTATATGATAACTTCTGAAGATTGAATGCAAGCGAATGAAACACAAGTGACAAATTCCATAACGCATTTACTGTCTAAGACGCGCGCTAAACGTGTTACGTTTTGCTCTCACATTCTCGCCTTGTCAGGTCGTCCTGCTCTCCAGAAAATGCCTAAGCGTCTCCATTACTGACGTTTGTTTATATCATTTGAGCGACAATACACGTCGCGATTTTTCATGGCTCATGAAGCTGAATTACCTTCAGGTGTAGTTTTTCTACTAGGATATGCTTTCCATCTGAATGCGCAGGATATAGAGAGCGCGCGCTTCGTATCCACTAAGGTCATTTCCTTGGTCTCATGAATCCCTTCTGTAGCAATCTTCTATAGTACGTGCCCTTTGTAGCAAAAGCCAAGGTTTGGAGGCGTTTCATCGAAGAATTTGGTGCGAAGTTGTACCTGTTTTGAGCCTCATTCGCGCCTCGCTTTCAGTTTTCCCGTCCTATTCAGGTTCGTTTAAATTCTGCTTGTTATTTTCATTTAGTATCAGAAGAGGTCTTCCTTCAGCAAGAGACTGAGCATTTTTCTTCCGTGCGGCCTGAAGGAGTCTCCAGATGGTTCCTCTTGAAACTCCCATTATCTGACCCGCTTCTTCTTGCGAGAGCCCCTCTAGGTCCACGAGCCTTTGAGCTTCTATCTCAGCTGGGTCAATGTATATGGCGCGTGCACTGCCAGTGAAGAGCGCACGAGCGCTTTTTGACAGAGGAGTCAATCCTTCAGTGGCTGGGCGTCTGACTATGTAAACGTCCTTTGGAATCCTTCCTCTTTTTCGATGTCTTCGGCTATGTATGAATCCCATTGCCATCGATACTATTCGATCAAAACTTTTATATATTTCTGTGCATTCTCACATAACAAATTACGTGCATAAGCACACAATAAGTGCGCAACAACGATAAATATTGAGTATTTCTTATTCTTATGCAGGTGTCGGAAATGTTCGATATACGCGACTTTAGCAACAAAGCAATCGTTGTCTCCTTGCTCCTCGGTCTTGTCCTTGTCGAAAGCGTGGGCGCGCTAGCACAGCCAGCTCATCAATCAACACCAGCAGTGTCAATAGCCACGGATAGTTTGATCATAGATCCAAACATGGTCTTCTATTTGCTTCCTCACGACGTTGTTGTGAACGTTGGTGACACATTTGTCGTTACTGTTGTTGTCGTAAACGCTGAGAACATGTTTGGGTGGCAGGTTTTTCTGCGCTTCGACCCCGCGATGCTACAAGCCGTGGGGGTTTCTCTCCCATCCAACCACGTATTCTCCTCTCGTGTGACTGTAAGCGGTGCTTTGGCGAACTATGATCGCAAGTTTCAGAATGGTCCCCTTCAAGACTTCAATAACAATGCAGGTCGGCTACTTGCAGGAGATTGTCTGTTGGGGGCGTATCAACCAACGTTCGACGGTTCAGGTGTTCTGTGTCAAATTGAGTTCAAAGCCATCTCTTCTGGTTCATCTGCTTTAGTGCTGCCCCATGACTCTGCTTCTGACTTCCAAACATTCAATCTGACCCCCCGCATAGAAGTAGTAACAGCATCATCGGATGCTTACATGAACGTCTATGCAGTATGGGGCCCGAAGTAGACTGTGAACTTTGCCAACAATCTCCCCCTTTTTTTAGAACATGCCGCCGCGAATTTCGTTCATTATCAGAAATAAGTACATGTTCCATTCTGGTTAGTGTCTTGAAGGATAATGCTTTAGCGCAGCGTGCGTTGTCGTTTTTGCACAGTCTTCAAGTCATTGTCGTCTAGCGCGAGTGTTAGATAGCCTCAATAATGATGTGGCGTCAATTGTCGCGCGCTTAGAGACAAACAGGATACCGATGCAGATTTGGAACGATTTCTCCGACCAGTCGGAAAACATTGAAGTGCTCGCCGTAAATTGCCAGTTCAAAATGTTTGTACAAGCGTACAAAAACGTAGAATTAAATTTCTCACTGACCATTCATCTTCCTGATAGAGAGAGGGAAGGAAGAGCATGGATGCTCGGCTCAGAAAACGTGAAAGGGACAGAATAGCCATAGTTGCCGAGATTCTGGAAATGGCGCACCATGGAGTGCTCAAGACCAACATAATGTGGAGAGCAGGACTGAACTACGGCATGCTGAATGGATACCTTGGGCTTATGATGAATTCCAAACTGCTAGATGAGGTGTTGCTGAAGAACAAAGTCGTGTTCAAGGCAACCGATAGAGGCATGAAGTTCTTGTATCACTGCCATGAAATCATGGAGCTGCTGAAACCTGAAGATGATAGAGACGAGCCCTACAGAAGGATTCAACTTCTGCCAAGAAGTCTATCTTGCCGCTGATCTCACCATTTGTCTTGGCACATCACTCGATTGCTTCTGAAGTCAAGACCATTATGCTATAGACGGCGCGCAATCTAAAAAGAAGGCAATCCAAGGTTCTTTGCACGTGGATGTTCATTCTAATAGGCTTTCCTCAAAGGCGCATTCTGCGATGCCTCGTTGTACTTTGATGTAGCCGATATTTGTCATCGCTGTGCGTGTCCGTGAATGGACATATCGTTTTCCACATTATAGAAGAGTGTTACATAGGTTAATAAATACGGCGCGGAGAAGAATTTAGCCAAAAAGACGGAACTGTCGGCGCCACTCTTTCGTAGTATTGATGGATGCGGTTGGATCATGAGACAGCATGGTTTCCGCTCCTCTGGAAAAAGAACAGTGAGAATGAGGAGGAGAAGGAGAAGCATAAAAGACGTTCAAGCAGCGGCGATCTTGGCAGTTTTTGTTGTTTCGATACTTTTTTCTCAACGCATGCTTGTACGCGCTGGAGCTGGGGCTTCGATCGACTTATTCACGCAAAAGATTCCTATTGGAGGAAGAGGGGCAAACGAGTCAAGCGACATGTTTGCACCGCAAGAGTCTGTCCAATTGTTTGCGGAGGTTCTGGCGGAGGGGAAGCCTCAAGTAGGTTTCCTAGTGACATTTGAAATAATAGAACCAATATCCGTCTTGAACAGAAGCGCATTCTACAGAACCGCAGAGACGAATGCAAGTGGGATAGCGGAGACCGGATTCTCGTTGCGAGCTTTAGGCCAGAATGAATCCTTTGGAACATGGACGGCTGACGCAAGTGTTGAGATCGATGGCGAGATTCTGAGAGATTTCTTGACGTTCAAAGTGGGCTGGACAGTCGAACTGCTCTCGGTTAGAACAGTTGATGAGAACCCGCCAAATTCAAGCGGGTTTCCGCCTGATCGCCACCTCTTCGCAGAGGATGGATGGGTCGGCGTTCAGATAGCCTTGAGAAACAATTTGATGACCGTCAAGAATGCTAGTGTGGCAGTTTCCCTGGTTGACGAGTTGGGGACAACTGTGAACTACACGCTGATAGAGGATCTGATTCTGCCTCCATTCCAAAAAGTCGTCTACATTTTCAGAACAATTGGGCTTCCAAAGCACACTGCGCCTGGCAATGCCACGGTTATTGTCGCTGCTTTTGACCGGGACAAGGTTTCACTATGTCCCGAAGCATCCACCAACGTGCAGATAACCATCGACAGCCCGGTTTTCCCGATATTCAAGGATGACTCAGTGGTTTACGCAGATGTGTACCCAGCAGTTGTTGAACCTGGCGGAACGATCAATGCCACTGTGATTCTGAGAAACGAAGGAACTGTCATCCTTAACGACATTTCTGTGACCATATACGTGAACAACACGCTGATAACTGGACATACAATCCATTCTCTGGACCCCTATGAATATCAGTTCATTAGTGTGATGTGGAACACGAATGGTTTCCCTGAAGGAAACTACACCTTTTCGGCAAACGCCACCGTTTTCCCCGAGGAAGCCGACCTTACAGACAACAGCTACACAGTACCTTTTGAAATAAAGACCACGAGAAAAATGCCCATGCATGACGTTGCAATCACCAATGTTACCGCCTCATCGACAACTGCCTACGTGGGCGACAACATCGAAATAACAGTTGAAGCTGCAAATTTGGGTAACTATACTGAAACGTTCAATGTCACGGCATACTACAATGACTCAATAATCTTCATCAGACAGGTTACTTCGCTGCTTCCGAACCAAACAGAAATAATAGAATCAACGTGGCTTACGACGAACGTGGAGGCAGGCACGTACCGCATACGAGCTGAGGCTGATGTTGTTCCTGGTGAGGTTAACACTGGAAACAATGTCTTCATAAATGGGCAGGTGACACTTCTGTCAGGGCCGCCTCAGAGATTTACTTTTTTTTATCTGCTAATCCTTATCTTCTTTCTGATACTCGTGGCGAGCCTCGTACTGGTTATGTTTTTGGTTATGTTGGGTTGCCTGAGAAGACGAAGGAAGAAGAGATCCACTCGACATTCCTATGTTGTGATAGGCCACCCACACATTTAGTGCCTCTACGCCTGTGCCGAACCAAGCAAGAAGCACGGGCAAGTTTTCAGACAAAACAGCTTCCGAAACTATGCTACTATTGAGTACAAGAAAGGTGATCTGCTCATGCTCATGTGATACGGGTTTGCCTCTGAAGGCCCGCGCCAAATTGTGGACGCGCCCGCAGTGAGCATCACAAAAGGGGAGGTGAAACTTGAAAGTGAAGACACTCTCTCAAATTGAGTCAAAGAGACATGGAACAGGGTGTCGGCCAGAAAGGATTAATCTCGCATTCGCAGAGGACAAAAAAAGGTTGTGTGAGATTTCTCCGCTTGTGTTAGGTTGAAGGCTATTCCTGTTCTAAGAAGTGTCTTGCAACTAGTGATATGTCTCTCATGTCGATTCTGCCGTCTGGCACAAGATTCACTGGCCCAGTGATGTCTGCAATTGGGTTCCAGTTTGGACTTCCAGGAGTCGACCCAAATGCCTTCGCGACGGCGGCTATGTCCTTCATGTCTGTTACCTTGCCGTCGCCGTCAATATCCCACACCGTCCGGTTGACAACCTGGACTAATTGAGATATTAAGCTGGGTCTTGAAACAGAATCGGTCACTGTGAGGGTAACGCTGTAGTTGCCTTGCAGCGTGAAAATGTGCTGTACAGTGCTGTTACTCGTTGTGTTGGCTGGTGTTCCGTCACCAAAGTTCCACGCATAATTTGCGATGGGTGAGAGGCCTGGGATTTGCGAGCTCCATCCAACCTGGGAAGATGAGGCATCAAAGATTGCTGTTCGATTCATAGTCGGCTTTGAGGGTGTCCAAGTGAAGTTTGCAGTAGGTCCGAAGTCGGGAAGCACGACTACGGGTTTCGATGTGGTTGACCATAGTCCTACACTGTTCGTCACGTTTAACTGCACTACGTACGTTCCCGAAGTGGCAAATATGTGGGACAGGGTAGGGCCAGGACCTGTCGTGTGCACTGGGTTGTTTGGGTCATTTATGGTCCATTCGTACTGTGTTATCGTGACGTTGGGGCCTTCGGCTGAGGAAGATGATGCGTCAAACGTCACCGACATGTTTCCATATACTTGGAGTGGTGTATAGGTGAAGGCTGCCTGCGGCGGGCTTGGGTATTGAGTTAGGTTGAAGAATGTTGAAGCGGTACTCCTTAGATACGGGTTGGCCGGGGATACTGCTGTTGCGTACGCGTTGTAGATTCCAGGCAACGTGAAGATGTCAGGTGGCATTCTGAATGCTATTCCATACTGGCCTGGCGAGGAAGTGTCGGCGGCGGGAAGCACGGAGTAGGGGGTTTGTATGAGAGAGTTTCTCGTAAGGTAGAAAACATAGCGCGCTTCAAGCGCTAAGGGAGTTCCGCCATTTTTTGGAAGGCTATTATACACGCTGACTAAGGCTAAAGCCTCGCCTGAGTAAGCCCACTCTGGAACGGCGACTGACCAAGAAACTGTTCGGCTCTGGCCTGGAGACATTGTGATGCTCGACCACATGGCGATGACAGGAATCAGGTTGCCGTCAAAAACTGTTCCTGTGACTATCACGCTGTACTCTGTTAGAAGGTTGTTTTGCAATGTTGCATAAAGGCTCATCATACTGTTGAGTTTTATGGAGTTTGTCTGCGTTCCGATGGAGTCTTTCACGTACACCGCAGTCGTCTGCACTTGCCACTTTTGTGGAGGTGTAGGAGCAGGATTCCCTATTGGAATGGTTCTGAAGAGAAGCGGAGTGCCCCTCTGGTTATCCACTTCAACGCTTGCTAAATAGTCCACTGCTGGCTGATCGCCTTCCAGTATTATGCCACCCAAGGCAACTGGTTCTCGTATATAGTAGGAAGGTCTGTCCGTGGTTGCTGTCAGGCTCACCACTGGCGCAGCCGCGGCCTTAAATGGGTACAACACAGAGATTGTCAGAATAGTCGTCACTATTAGGAGTAAACATAGGTTCTTCGAAGCAATCTGGGTTCTCATATTACATCAGTCATAGTCTAGAATTGTGCAAGACTTAAACGTTATGGAATAGTATTCTATGAACAAGATTAATCAATCGCCTCTGAAAAACGTCGCTTCCTCGCTCACGAGCACAATAGCTGCATCGCAGGCACGTTTTCAAGCCATGCACACAAGAAGCGCGCGCTCGTCACAGAGCCAGAAACAATAGCTAGTACAAGCAAACACGCGACAGCAAGCGTGCTTGTTCCCAAGTCTGTTTGTGGCATGTGATTCAGGAGTGACTCTTAACTTTTTGGCAAAAATCAAAAAAAAGGGAAATTGTTTTTGGAACTTGCCAGCTAACCTAGTATGGTTGTATTGCTATCGTCGGGCCGACAAACTCGGGTGCGATTGGCACACCGCCTTGAATCGGCTCGAAGTCGAACGTGTTGATATGTATCGTTGCGATTCCTGCGTATGCCCACTTAGGCAAGCATATTTCCACAGTTGCGCTCAAGTTCTTGTACTGGCAGAAGACTGTTCCGCCGATTGTCGTTTCAACCGTTGCAATTCCTACTGTCACACCCAGCTCATCGACTATTGAGACCACGAATAGGGCCGGGTATGTCTGCTGCGCATGTGAGCCGTAGTCGAAAGTGATCTGGACGCATTCGCCGTGGTTGTACTGGAACTTGTCCGGTGGTGTTGTTGTTACTTTCCAGACGTGTACTAGGTAGTCGTAGTGATAGGCCATTGTGTCGTTGATTCTGACGTCAGCCAGTTGGACTGTTGCGGTTATGTGCCAGACGCCGAAGAGGCTGGATGAAGTCGTATTAATATCGCATGGCCATGGCATTCTGAAGCCGATTGAGGCGACGCCGTTTGAGTCTGTGAAGGCGCTGAATTTATTGTACACTGTGCCGTTCGGCATCTGAATTTCGAAGGCAACATTCTTGAATTGTACTGGCCAGTAGTTGTAGGTTACGTTTGCGTTGAGGTACACCCACGATTGTGGCTCAACCATGTCCATTGGGAATTCATGCCAAATTTGTTCCGTTTCGTTGAAATAGCGTTGTCCTTGTCCGCCGTATGGTGCTGGGAACTGCAGGTATGGAGCGCCAACTAATGGGCCCAAACCGCTGTTCACGGCTCCACCGTAAAGGTCAATGGCTCTTCCTGGCAGGTTCGTGGTTATGGTGACTGTGCCGTTGACTGAGGGCTCTAATGCGCCGTCGACTATGTTTTGGTCGTTGATGTTGTCCAGGGCTATTGCCAGTTTGTCGACTATGTTCAGTGGAGTTACAACGTTTGGTTCGCCGAACGATTGGTAGAGCACTTTGAAGGTTATGGTTGCTACTACGCCTGTACCGCTCAGCATCGGATTGTTCCATCTGCCTGTGCCGTTCGGGAATATCATGTTGCCGACGAGCACGTGTGGACCGAAGATGCCGTCTGGGTTGTTGATGTAGCTCACGAAGAATGTTCCTAAGCTTCCGTTTTGTAGTGCCGCAGCTGAAGGCAGGAATGGGCCTTCGTATGCTGTGACAGCTTCAAGCATTGTGGGGTCGTATCCTAGCCTGAATTGTATGCCTATTATGTTCTGGAAGTCCATGACGTTAACCAAGGATACTGTAATGTTGAACATCTGTCCAAGGCTTGGTCCTGGACCTATCGTTGCGCTTGATACTTCAAGGTTCGGTGGCAAAGATGGCGAGAATGCGTACACTTTGACTTCCCCGTTGACTGCTGCGGTCGTGGTGATGTAGAAACCAAATGTGCTGCCCAGCTGGTAGTTGAGCAGGTGGAGTGCTGACACATCAGAGTCGCCGAATATTCTTGGTGGAACGTAGCCCTGGCCTATTATTCTGAAAGTTATCGTTGCAATCTTTACGTCGCCGTTTGGAATGGTAGAGGGACCGTCCACGTAGAATGTGAGCGTGCCCGTGTTGTTGCCAGCCCATGTGGTTGTTCCAGTCCAGATTGGGTCGAAAACAACGCCTGCGACTGTTGTCAGTGTAGCGTTGTAGGTGAGATCTGTGGTTGCGTTGCCAAGGAACCATCCGTTGGATATGCTCTTGATCACGATGTCTTCCGTGAAAGTTGTTCCGTTCCAAATGATGAACTTCTGGTAATTTCGCGATGTGGGTTCAACAGCCAGATGCGGCGCCGGTGGTGGACTCCATACGTAAGTGTATGTGGCATCACCGTAGTTGATGAGTGGCAGTGCATTGTTGCTCTCATCTGTGTACCATGTGTTGGCAGGGTTCAGGCTGATTAAGCTTGTCAGGTTTCCGCCAATCGGAGGACCGGCTATTATCTGGAATGTCATCGTGATGATGCTGCCGCTAATTCCTGTTGGGACAGAGTCTGGGTTCAGGCATGTTTCTCCTCCAGTGATCGTTCCGAGTCCGTTGTTAATAGTTGGCCCTAATGGAAATGTGGGGTTTGCAGCCGGTAGGTGCCATCCCCCCGTTGAATTTTGGCGCAATGAAAACCATTGGCTTCCTCCAACACCCGTCCAAGCTGCACTGACAGCCGAGAGTTGTGCGGTGTTGAAGTCCACCTCATACGATAAGGTGAATGCTCCCGTCAATGGTGCCGCCCACAGAGTCAGGCTGAATGTGTCTCCTACGCTGGTGGTGTTTGAATAGAAGGTTGGAAAATCAGGAATGAGATACATTGAAGGTGGTAGCGGATATGCTATTGCTGGCATCACGTTGAAGAGTGGTATCACGCTTAAGACCATTGCTGTTATGAGTATGGTGGCAAGTAGTTTACTTATTCTATTGTTCATTTTTATTCTCCCTTCTCCTTTCTACTGATGTAGTCTTGTTTTTGAAGATTTAAACCTTCTGGAATTATCCTCTATTCACGTAGGAATGTTGCACAGAGACACATAATCGAGGATTTAACATGAGGGTTCACGTCTCAGAGGCGATGAACGATTATCGACCAGATGTCACGTGTGAAAGCGCGCGCTACAACATACCCGTTTCGTAGGAGTTCCCTCAGACGCAATGGGGGCATGGCAATAGTGGATGCTTACTGTGGAGCAGACGGCGGCTTGCCCCTCCGTGCATGTTCGTCAACAATCTCGCGAAAAACACAAAACCATTGGTGCCTCTAAGGTTTTTGTGGCTTTGTCTCTGGTGGCGGCTCGTTCTGAGAACGAACTGTCACCTTCGCTTGTGCTCGTGTCCTGCGTTCACGAGTGAAGACTAGGATTCTTCGCATCGCGTAATAGACAATTAGCACCGCAATGATGGCTGCAACGCCGTAGAAGAGCGGGTTCCAATCGAAGTAGTCGAGCAGCAAGCCGATGACGCTGTAGACTGGGGTGGACTTGGCCGAACTCGTCGGCGGAGCATAGAAGTCCGGGTCTGGATTTCCGTTGTCCACCACGATCAACGTGACGGCGTATGGATATGTCATGTTGTAAACGTGTGTTATGACAGCGGCCGCCAACGCGGCCTGCCTGCCGGCTGGGATGTCAATGGTAGCGTTTCCCGTTGCGTTATAGTTGACGTTGACGGTGGTGATGTTCCCGTCAGCAAAGTCCCAGATGTACTGAGTTATGTACCCGTCTGGGTCCACGGATTCTGAAGCGTTGAACACGATAGGGATATTTTCGTATCCAGGCACCCATACGACTTCACCAGGCGGATTTCCCGGAAGCACGTATTTGCCCGCGAGTAAGTCTGGCGAGGGGGGAGCAATCGTGAAGGTGGCCGTAGGGGCGGCGTTTGCCACTCCGCTGAGGATTGCGCATGCCGCCGGTAGTATGAATTCGTCATAGTAGTTGAAATCTGAGTCTGCCAAGGATGACCAGTATGCAGCCTTATGGTTTCTGTAGATCGCGGCAGAGGTTGTCGCCAAGCGTATGCTGGTTTCGCCTTGGTTTAGAACGGTGAAGTTCGCCTTCAAGAGTATCCCATTCGTCACCGCGACCTGGTCAGACCCCAAAAGTGTATTGCCATACAGTGTCCAATTCAATCCATCATTGGAGTCTCCCGCCCCCTGAATCAAAATAAATTCGGGTGAGAGCGGAACCGGAATTGACGTGTGTCCTGCGAAGACGTTGTCGGCAGGAACCCAAATCGACGTGAGGTTTAGGACTGTGGCGTTGTACTTAAAACCGACTTGCCAAAGGTACAAATTCGCGAAATTGGTCAAATTAACGGTTAGTGTGAAGGTTCCGCCGATAGGCAATTTGGCAAACTCTGGGGAAAAGGTGATCCTCGCGTTGAAGGCCGCCAACCCTCGGGGGGCCTGTACAGCAAGCGAGACGAGCGCCACGGTAAGGCAGAGTGTTGCAATCTTTCTGAGTTTCTTCTGCAGAGGACTTGAGTGATAACTCTTCAGCATCTTCTATGAACCCCCGGTCTCCTTTGAGTCAGAAGGACTGCTCGAGGAACGAGCGACGTCAAAGCAAGCCACGAAGTGTCCGTTTCCAACATCCAAGAGTGCTGGTTCCTTCTTCTTGCAAACTTCCATCGCCCTCGGGCACCTCGGGTGGAAACGGCAGCCAATAGGAGGATTGACAGGGCTCGGGACTTCTCCCATTAGTGGTACGCGTTCTGCTCGTCTGTTTGGGTCTGGAACGGCAACTGAAGCTATCAGAGCAATGGAGTAGGGGTGCAGTGGGTTATGGAAAATGTCTTCAGTTGAGGAATACTCAACTATCTTTCCTAGATACATGATGGCGACTCTGTTGCTTATGCATTCCACGATGCTGAGATCGTGGCTGATAAACATGTAGGTGAGACCGAACTCCCTCTGAAGATCCGTGAACAGGTTGAGGAGTTGCGCTCGAACTGACACGTCGACTGCGGATGTTGGTTCGTCGAGAATCACGAATTGGGGACGGCTCACTAGAGCTCTGGCAATAGCTATCCTTTGCCTCTGGCCGCCGCTGAATTCGTGAGGGAACCTGTTCAGAGCCCGCTCTGACATGCCGACTCTCTCGAGTATCTCCAGAACGAGTTTTTTGGCTTCCTCACCCTTTGCTATTCCTTGCGCAACGAGGGGTTCAGCAACGACGTCTTTCACGAGCATTCGAGGATCCAAAGAAGTTGTCGGGTCTTGATACACAATCTGCATCTTCCTTCTGAGTAAGACCAAGTCCCTGCCCCTGTAGGTGGCAATGTCATATTGCTCTCTGAGTTTTCTAAGTCTTCTAGATCGAGGATCTTTGGCCTCTAACCGAATGATTTCGCTGGTGATGTCTTCGGGAACATCGAAAAAGATTTTGCCCTGGTTAGGTTTGATCAACCGCAACACTGTTTTTCCAAGAGTAGTTTTGCCACATCCTGATTCGCCGACCAACCCAAAACATTCGCCCTTCATCACTCTCAGCGAGACACCGTCCACTGCTTTTACACTTGCAACTTGCCTCCTGAGCACGCCACCCATTATGGGAAAGTACTTTTTCAAACCGTCTATGCGCAGTAAATAACTCATTTAGACTTCTCTCCATATAGATGGCACGAAACATAGTGATCTTTGCTGGCTTCAATGAAAAGAGGTTTAACTTTTAGGCAAATTTCCATTGCGTAGGAACATCTGTCATTGAACCTGCAGCCTTCAGGCGGGTTTATCAAGCTTGGGACTAGGCCTCTGATAGACTTGAATGCTTGTCCTGGCCTTGGAATCGATTCAAGAAGAGCCTTTGCATAAGGATGAAGCGGGTTTTTGAATATCTCAAAAACATCGGTCGTCTCGATGATGTTTCCTGCATACATGACTGCAACACGATCGCAAAGCTGGGCCACGACTCCCAGGTCATGGGTGATGTAGAGTATCGACGAACCAAGGTTTTTCTTGAGCTGCCTGATCAAGTTCAGTATTTGAGCTTGGACAGTCACGTCAAGGTTCGTCGTCGGCTCATCCGCGATCAGCAACGCGGGGTTGCATGCCAACCCCATGGCAATAACTACCCTTTGAGCCATGCCACCACTGAGCTCATGAGGATACATCTTCGCTACTCGCTCAGGGTCGGGTATTTCGACGCTCTTCAGAATTCGCACGACTTCCTTCCTAACCTCGTCCGCGAAGATCCGCTGGCGACTGAACCTAGACAAGAATCTCGCAATCCTGGAGTGGGGATTTCTCAAGAGCCTCTTGTACGTGCTGATCTCGAAAGTTGAAGGCACCTTTCCTGCCCTCTCTGCGTCACCAGCTGCCTTGGCCCCTTTTGTCTTGGCCAGGTTCTCCAAGGTTCTCTTGCGATGGGATTCTATCGCCATCTTGAGGAATTCTTCTTTTCTGTGTTCAATCAGAACCTCAGCAATCTGGTTCTCAACACTGTAGACGGGGTTGAGATACGCCCGTGGTTCCTGAAAAATCATTGAAATGTCTTTTCCTCTCATCTTTCTGAGAGAAGCGTCGTCCAACTTCAGTACGGGCTGCCGTTTCGATCCTTCGATGAGGGTGATGTCGCCGCCCTCTATTTTTCCGGGTGGAGGCACGAGGCGCATGATTGAAAGACTGGTGACACTCTTTCCACATCCGGTCTCTCCCACGAGGCCCAGTATCTCACCTTTCCTCATCGTGAGATTGACATAGTCCAGAGCCTCTACGACGCCCGCGTAAGTGTAGAACTTGACGTTGAGGTTCTCAACTTCCAAGATGTTGTTTTGACTCACACTATCTCCTCCTCAGCATCGGATCCAAGACATCTCTCAAAGCGTCACCGAGAAGGTTCCATCCCACAACGAAGGTTGTTATGAAAAGGCCTGGGATGAAAAACGCGTGAAAGTTCCTAGAGATGGCCGACGCATCCGTGATCCAGTCTCTGCTCTTGCTGATTATCTGTCCCCAGTCAGCGAAACTGTCTGGTGCTCCTAGGCCGAGGAAACTCATGGCTGCCGCCGTCAGAACGATCGACCCGATGTCCAAAGTTGCCACAATCAGCAGAGGATAAATCCCGTTTGGCAAGATGTGTTTGTATATCGTTCTGAGATCTGAAGATCCAGAAGCTCTCGACGCTTCAATGTAGTCCTCGTTTTTGATTCGTAATACTTCTCCTCGGATGACTCTGGCGTAGCCTGGCCAACCCACGAGGGTTATAGCAATCAGAACTTTGTCAAGGTTGCCCAACGTTATGTTCATGACGATCGGGTAGTAGAAGACTGAAAACAAACCTGCGACCATGATCAGCAATGATATCAGTGTGAGGCGCCTATCAGGATGGAAGAGCACCATAACGAGGGTAGCAAGCAAGGAGACAATGACTATAATCATTGAAATGTCAAGGCCAAGGGTAGTGGGAAAGGCTATGCGCAAAGCCATTGCAAGGATCAACCCTGGAAAGGCGATTATGATGTCAGTGAACCTCATCAGTATCTCATCCAGAATACCACCATAAAATCCCGCCAAGACGCCGACAAGTAGACCCATTAGCAAGGAGACAGCCACTACTAACACACCTGTGCGAAACGCAGTTATTGAGCCCCATATGCAACCGTACCACAAATCATACTGATTTTCTGTTGTCCCAAATATGTGCCTCGTTGTCGGTGGTGTTGGATGAGTGTCCACCCTCTGCATGTCAGTGTCTTGTGGAATTTGGAAAGGATCTGAGGTAGTAGGAGGAGCCAAGATGGGGGCAATTATGGCCAGAACGATGAAGAACACCAATATGATTATGCCTGCCATTGCCAGATTCGACTTTCTCAGCCGCCTGAGCATGAATCGCCATTCGGCGATTCTCGGTCGCATTCCTGATTTGAATTCTTCCCATCTACCGCTTATGTCCATGCTAATCCAACCTTATCCTAGGGTCTATGTATGCGTAGAGAATGTCAACTATCAAATTGGCAATGACAAACATGATTGCAGTCAGCATGGCATAGCCCAAGACTGTAGGAATGTCTAGCCTGAGGGCCGCGGTGGCAGCCAGTTGCCCCAGTCCTCCAAAATGGAACACTTGTTCAGTGATTACAAGTCCTCCTAAGAGACCAGCCACCAGCATTCCTGACAAAGTCGCCACAGGTATCAAAGCATTTCTCCTAGCATGCTTGTAGATGACCACTTTCTTGCTTAGACCTTTGGCCCTTGCAGTCGTGACATAGGGTTTGTTCAGGGCCTCAAGCATCGAAGAACGCATCACCCGTATCAGTAGGGCGACGTCGATGGTGACTATCACAATCACTGGCATAATGACGTGTACCAACGCATCCAGTGTGATGTCGGGGTGAAGATTCAAAAGTCCATCGAATAAGTCTACACGAGTGTACCGAATGAAAT
>Ga0315296_10000388_pt1 | contig 40497 bp, 45 predicted proteins | sample YL17G14_18_MG_FD_203921 | JGI IMG/M metagenome (GOLD analysis project Ga0315296, IMG submission 203921) | Sediment microbial communities from Yellowstone Lake, YNP, Wyoming, USA - YL17G14_18 | ecosystem: Environmental > Aquatic > Freshwater > Lake > Sediment | place: USA: Wyoming | collected... | reverse complement strand
CGATCCTGACAATGTGGCGGTCGTTTATTCCGTACCTCCCCCGGAATATGCAACAATTCGCATTGTTTTATATACCTCTACATGGGCGGAGATCAATATCCACAAAATGGAGCAGACAACCCCACAACGCATGATTACAATCTATGCTCCAAATGATGAACAGGCCTTTGGTTACGATGGGCCGCACGCTTTGAACACTGTCGAAAATGGTTGGGCCCTTCTTCAATCCCACTCATATCGTGCGACTATCTGGGCCGACATCCTCTATATGAATCCAGGGATAATAGCAGAAGTTGAGAATCTCCTTGATGCAGGCTGGGAACTAGGGATTCACTACTCACAAGCATTGCTCGGACTCTCTTTGGTTGATGCCCAAGCATTAATGGTAAGTGAGTATAGTACAATCGCTGCGATATTTGGCACAAACCCAATCATCTGGTGTTCATTGGGAAACAGTCATAATGTTACCCATGCCAATTTCGCATTCAATACACTTGATATGATTTCTCGTTATTACCCACAAGGTTGGTCATTGGATTTCAATGATATAGCATGGGAATATCTCTGGAACAACACTCTCAATGCGAGTTTTTGTTCTTGGACATATACTCACGAAACGGATTTAGACCCAGCTATCATATATTCAATCGATTGGAGCAAATTCGTACAATGGGTAGATAGTTATGTCGATGCTGGGATTAAGATAGTACCTGCTGGCGAATGGTATCTTATCGCTTCCAACACCGTTGATGGATATATCCCAAACATCGTGAATACGGGAGAAGTGTCGTTCGACCTGCTCGGAACGAACGATGCTCGAACATGGTTGCGGATCAATGATATGATTGTCTTTCCTGGTACTCAGAACAATGTAGTCAATTCCACAGGTTTCTCCATTGGGAAATATCTCGGCGGGAGTCATGCGAGTGGCCTACGAGTATCACCAAGTACAGGCTCAGTCGATATTTCCATGTCATCTTGGAATCCCACTGGAGAAACTGTGGCGCAATGGGTAGCGTCGGCAACGGTTCCTGATGCTGCTGTCACCTTCACCCTCTCCGGCCTAGTGACCGGGACGATATACAAGGTCTATGTCGATGATGTGATCGTGGCGACGATTGTAGCCAGCGGCGGTCAGATCTCATTCGCCTACTCTGCATGGTCGACGCACACATTCGAGGTAGTTGTCCCGACGACATATGAATCCGCAGACGATCTGGAACCCGCATCCGATAAGAGCCCAGCGACTTCGGATCCTGGCACGACTTCATTCACATGGACGAGCCTCACGATGATTGCTATAGCATGCATTTCCATAATCGTCGCACTTGTGTTGATCCTGAGAAGACCAAGGGGATCATCCGGGAGACGTTACTCCTAGAGGGGAGCGAAATGAGATGGGCTCTCCTGATCGCTTTGGTCATGCTCCTGCCATGCATCGCAATAGGGAACGACTCAACGCAGGCTGCGTCTGAGTACAAGACCAGGATCATCAACAGCTTCGAGACTGGAGTAGAGGAATCGACTGACTATGGATCCTGGGTCAAGAGCACTCAAGTGGTGGGAGTTGGCGGCTCAGCTGATGTGACGCAGAGCAGCGCTCAGCAATATCACGGGACATATTCAGCGAAGATGCACGTCCTCAGCGGTACCGGCCCAACGGCATGGGCTTCGGCCACGATGACGTTCACATCGAACAGTTCTCTGGGGCACTCCCTGTTCGACACGGTCGTAATCGCCCGGAAACTCGTCGTCACATCTCCGCCTGTCTATGCCATATCTTACTTCACTCAATGGAACGGTGCGACCCTGCTGGACTTACGAACAGATGTACTCTCTGGTACAGGCTGGATTCTTCAGGTCATGTCACCGATCTGGTACTCCAACGCCACTTTCTTCAAATGGGAGATCTCAGTCTTCACGGACGATGGACCAGCCCTGGAAGGTGATCTCTACCTCGACATGTTGTACTGCACCAGTGGTTCCGCAGATGTCAGGGTTCGCTATTGGAACCTCTACACGGGCCTGGGTTACTACGCGGAGAAATTACTCGCCAGATACTACACGTTCCCTGATGGGTGGGTCGACATCTGGCAGAACGAGTTTCAGGTGTACAAGGGAGATGATGTCCTTCTCCAGGTGACCGACATCTTTGGCCGCAATGTCTGGACCGGGATGTTCTATGTCAATCGGAGCATTGTCTATGTGGACATCCTGGTCCCGATAGTTACGGTCCACATAGCGAAGCCGGACTGGTATGACGATTCCGTGCCGATGGAATGGCAGATCACCTGCTTGCCCTGGGGTCCTGACGGTCTTCCGGGCATGGAGTTGCCAGCTCTGGGGTTCGAGTTCGAGGTCCTCGCCGGTTGGTACAACATCGCCTGGTTCTCGAATCACTATGTCGACGGAGGAAACCAGACGATCTACATCTCGGGCAACTCGACCGAACGCCGGTCCTATATGCTGAGCAACTTCACGATTCCGATCAACCCGGAGTACGAGCTCGAGGTCAACGGCGGCGGCGCGATCATCGACCTGAAATCTTGGTCCGGGTTCTTCAATTCCGTCTGGGTCCTGGCAGCAGCTCTCTACGATGATTCCCGGGTAAAAGCCATCGGTCTCTTCCTGATGTTCCTAGCCGTGGTAGGCCTCATGTACCGTGCGAAGCAGCTCAAGGTGATCGCACAAAAGCAGAGGAGGGGAACATGAACATCATCGGATTGGATACTGTCGGGCTCATCCTGCTGGTCCTTGCGCTCGCCATCATGGTGACCTACATCCTATGGTATGGCTGGAACTTCGAGTTTGAGAAGAGACAGTTTGCGGTTCTGATCTTCACGCTGATCCTGTTCGGCATGTTCGTCGAGGCATGGCTGCGCGAGACAGGGGACGAGATCCTCATCGGACTCGGTCTATTCGTGCTTGCGCTCTTAGTGATCGTCTGGGGCATCCATCGTAGAAGGCGCAGGAGAAGGCCACGATGAGAATCATAGTTCTCCTCTTGCTGCCGTTCATAGTCTCAGGCCTCAGCCTGAGCTCCGGACTCGCGAAAGCCTGGAAGACCGAATGCCATCCGACGATTGTGGATCTCGCAATGGACGTCCTCGAGGACGATGGCTACACCTACCTCGTTAGCTATCTGATCGACTCGGAGAATCTCGGCCGGGTCAAGAAGGCCATTACCGACTGCGACCGGCTGGACCTCGCCCTTAATCACTACTACAACCCGATCACTGGCGAAGGGCTCGCCGGTGCCACTGCAGCAGACGAGATCGCGCAGACCTTCTTCGACAAGGCAGTTGGCTACTATGCTTCAGGAGATGTTTCCAGCGCTTGGTACTACTTTGGCTGGTCCCTCCATGTCGTGCAGGATCTCTTCGTGCCCTTCCACTCGAACCTTGACCCCCTCAACGGACATGCTCAGTTCGAGCAGTACGTCTACGACTACCGCTTCTTCTATCCCCCGCCAGCGAACGGGACCTACAATCTCGCGTCTAATGCGTCCCTTTGGGTCGATTACGCTGCAACGGTCTCCTATCCCTACTATGACGGGATCTCGGGTGTGAACGCCACCTTCGCAAACTTCGACGCTGCTGCGGAGGTCCTCTTCCCGGCAGCAATCGGTCTCACTGCAGGCTACATCAGGTTCTTCGCTGATGAGATAGGCCTTGGCGACTTCAGCGTCTACACTCTGAAGAGAGGCATCAACTATGTCAAAATAGGCTGGGACCAGGTCCTCGACCAGGATTTCCAGGCCTATGAGGTCTATGTCTCAGACGAGGAGGACCGAATCTTCTCGGGCGAACCCTATGCAGTGACCTATGATCGGGGAACCACTGAGAAGACCATTGTCAAGCTCGAGCTCGGAACGGATTACTATGTCCGTGTGAGAGCTATCGCCAACGAATCGGTCCACGCCAGCAACCTGCTCAAGGTTTCTCCCCAATGGCCTCTCGTATTCTTTCTAGTACCAACGGTCACGACCCTAGCCGCCGTCGTGATCCTGATCTCCAAAAAGCACAGGCGGCCGAGGAGAGTGAAGAGTTAGATGGCACAGTCAGCAATGAACGACTACAGAGCGCGGAAACTGGAGAACGAACACTACGAGAAGAACAGCTTCAAGCGACCCTGCGAGGCACTGCTCAAACATGGGAGGTCCCGCTCGAGCTATTGGGGAGTTCCTGAGATCATCAAGACCTCAGACATGGAGATCGAAGGCCACAAGATGTCGATGGTCTCCGTCATCTGGAAGACCAAGCGGGACCAACCCCTCAAGTTCTCCCTGCTGCTCCCTCTGGGCATGAAGCTCGAGAACGTTCTGACTCCGCGCAAATACATGGAGACGGACCGGGGCTACTCCAATGTGATCTCGCTCGTGATCAGCGGTCTGATCGGCATGAACCTGCTGAACTACTACCTGTTCGCAACGATGGCTGACCTGGGCATGGAGGCATTCGCGAGCCCCATCTTCATCGGGCCCATCTGCGCGATCATGGGCACGATAATCGCGGCCATCCGATTCAATCAGACTCACTTCACTTACGGGCTCAGTCTCGAATGCTTCGAGCCCGACATGGAGTCGGGGAAGTTCCACTTCTGCTATGCCGTCGACTGCGATATCCAGGTGCACCGGCAACTGTGGTTCGAGAATGTGCCGGAGATTGCCAAGATGGTCTGCATAGAGCATTCCAAGGTCCTCAACGAGGTCTACATGGATACCAGGTCGCAGGTCGGCGACACGAACAGGAAGATCGACGACATCCTCAAGGACCGCAAGAACGAGCTCATCCTCAGCGAGGACCGGGCCACCATGATGAGGGCGAAGTCGTCTGTCTGGGATTCTCCAGTGACGGTCTTCCTCGTCATCGGGTGCATCGCCTTGCTTGGAGCAGTGGCCTTCCTTCTCTTTGGAGGCTGATGATCGTTCGGGACCCGCTTGATGCAGTTCCAGGGCTGGAGCATCCGGGCGTTCAGCTCATGCTTTGTGTCCTATTCGACTTCATCGGGATGATCACCTACATGATCCCACTGCTCGGCGAGTTCGGCGACCTGCTCTGGGCGCCCATCCAAGCCATGTTCATCTATGCGATGGTCGGGGCAGAGCGGTATGGCTGGCTCCTGATCTGTCTCGGATTCACGGAGGAGATCCTTCCCCTGACCGATTTCATACCGAGCTGCACGATAGCGTGGGTCTGGAAGTATGTGAGGCGATAACATGCGGCAAGTACAGCATGCACCAAGCCAAGAGATGGCTGAGAGAGAGAGGCTCGAAATCATCCGGGAAGCGATGGATGCAGCCGCGAAGCTGCAGAACGTCGGGCTCGAGGGATTCCGCGATCTCAAGGCGTTGCTCGCTGGGGCAGAGAGTAGCCCGATCTTCCGGGAGGCCTCGAGGCCGCACCTCGACAGGGCAATCAGGATCTCGAGCGACATCGAGTGGAAGTACAAGTACAACGAGGGAGAACTCAGGAAATACATGCGAGCCTTCAGGCTGAAGCCCACGGAAGACCCCTATTTGGCGCAAAATGACAAGGGCGAGAAGGTCGAGGTGCCCGAGCACTTCTTCATCATGCCAGAGAACATGATGCGCGAGATGCGCGAGGAGTTCGCGCAGGCCGTGATCAAGTCCAGGGCAGGCCTCGCCGAGGATGGTATCCTCCAGGGCATGAAGCTGGCTCAGAAGCGCCCGACTCCGCCGCCGGTGATGGAGGTGACCGATGTCGCCGAGGACTGAGGTCATAACTGTATATGACCCAGAGAAAGACGCGATGGTGCCCAAGACCTGTAGGAAACTCAAGAACAGTTTTCTCCCGAACAACCTCAAGATGGCGATTCAAAGCTCCCTGGACCAGAGCGACAAGGTTCGTACCCCTGTGCTGCAGATATTGCAGAACATGGAGCACGAGGCGGACCCCGCCATCGCCTGCATCGAGGGCAACAGGGAGACCTGCAAGAAGTACGACCAGCTCAAGAGGATCTCAGATCGATATGCCAAGGAGACGCCCCGCTCCGAGATACAGCGGACGCTGAACCCTCCGGACACCATGTTCATGAACGCGCAGTCTCGCTTCTGTCAGATCTGCCTGCTGACCCAACACAGGCAGCGCAAGGCCGACAACAAGCTCTCGAGAAGATTTGCCAGGTGGTGGAGGGAGCGCAAGGCCGACAACAAGCTCTCGAGGAGGTTTGCCAGATGGCGGAGGGAATAGAGGCCCAGGAAACGCCGTTCGAGAAGAAGGTGGTCCGGGAATATATCCCGGTCCAGCAGAGGCTCGAGCAACTCCTCTACGAGGCAGATGCGGCCGAGGTCCAAAAGGATCTCCGCCCCCAATACCTCACCCGGATCTTCGATGAACTCAGCGTGATCGCGGAGGTCAAGTATGCAATTGATAAGGACGGTTTCCAGGCTCTCATGCGGGAATGGAAGAGCATCGACACAGAGTACGGAGTCCTGGATGAGACCAGGTTCCGACGCAGTCTCAAATATCAAGAATGGCACGAGCGGAAAAGAGCCTTAGTTGCTCTCAGGGAGCGGCTGGGCATGGGCACCAGCAAGCCGGATAAGCCACCGGACCTCGGCCGTCCTAAAGCCATGTCCGCCTACCACGAGTGCCCTGACAACTGCCCGAGACTCGTGTCCATAAGAAATGACCACCGGAGGTTTGAATGATCCAGGCCCTGCCGATGCCCAACACCCAGGATTTGTCGGCAAATGAAGCGGGCCTACAGGACCGCCCCACATGCCTCCCCAGTCTCCTCAACCGAATCTTCGAGCCGAGGGACGCCTCCGTCGTGATGGTGGCCGGAGAGGGAGGGACCGGCAAGACGTTCTCTGCCATCGAAATCGAGTATCTACTGATGTCAAAACTCCATCACCACATCCTGACCAATGACATCTTCGTGCAGAGGGTGAAGGACGGTTGGCGCGAGGTCGCGTCGCCCGACGAGAGGGTCAGGACGATCAAGACCATGCGGGACTTTTGGATAGCTTATGCAGAGATCGTCAAGAAGGACCGTTTCGCAATCGTCGTCCCCGTCTTCGACGAGTGGCAGAAGTACATGAAGAGACTCGCCATATACGACAAAATCGTCATGTCGACGATGGAGTGGTGGAGCGAAAATCGCAAGTTTCGCACAGTCCCGACCTGCATCACTCAGAGAATGAAAGAGATTCCCCGGCAACTGCTCCCGCACGTGAAATGGTATATCGCCAAGTCAAAGGAGCTGACGAATGAGTACAATGACCAGCAAGGAACCGACTTCGCATGCAAGGAGCTCGGGTTCATAATCAGAGTCGTCTCGGAGGACGATCTCGCCAAGAGAACCGAGACCGAGTTCACATTACGAGATGTCGTCCAGCCTCTCTTCTTCGAGAGAGGCCCCTGGACGGGCGACCGCAACGTTGCGAAGGTCGGCGACATCTGTTACGATTCATGGGCGACTGCCAATTTGAAGATGGGCAAGGTCGGAGGGACGGAGGATTGGTTCGACGACTTCATGGACCATGTCTCCTCATGCTCGTCGGATCAAATACCCGACAAGATCCTCGAGTTCTTCGAGCAGGGCGGGTCGCGGACCTCGGAACTCGAACACTACACTAGCGCGGACCTCGCCCTCGAGGTCTTCAGACGACACCGGGCCGATATGCCCCCGGAGGCCTCCGGCTATCCGGTCGTCAAGATGCGCCCCAAGAAGGGAGGGAAGACCCTCCCGGTGGAACTCAACCCCACCAACCTCGGCCGCCTCACAGGGAGCAACCCGGTGACGCTGGCTCGAAAGATCGACAAACTCGGGGTGGTAACGTGAGTGTTGGCGTCAGTTTCCTGCTGGCTAACCCTGCGACGACAACAACATCGCACGTAGGCTCCATTAGGCTAATAGAGAGAGAGAAGAGTAGAGACGTCGTCTCTCCGGCCCCCCCTGCATTTTGCCCCCCGTCGCACCGGCCGGTGAAGGTGCGGCGACATCCCATTCGAGTCTCGAGAACCCGGGACGTATCCCGGAAAAGGGGGTCTGCAGATTGCCGCGTCGGCGCGTGATCGTCTCGAGTCATGATCGCGGCCGGCCTCGAGGACCCGGTCACGTTCATGTAGATAGATACTCGAGAACGCAAGACCTCGGCACCCGGCAATACGACCTCGAGGAGGTTCTCGGCCCGAGCTGCGATGTCATGGGACGGAACGACCCTGAAGGCGAGACCTGTTCTCAATGCGGTTATCAGAGACCTGTCTATCAACGGGATATTTCGGGGGAACCGATCTGTCGAGAATGTCACGACCATCGTTATCAGGGTCAGGTCCAGCGGCGCCTCGAGCACGAGAAACGAGATCGAGCTATCGACCGTCGTCTCGGTGAATGGGACAGCTGGCAACGAGGAGATCCGGTGATCCGGAGGAGTGGAGATTGATGCCAAGAACTCAAGTGAAGGTACGCGACCATGCCAGACGAAAGCCCCACCAAGAAGACCTGACGCATGTCGATAACTACGTCCGGGAGCAGGAACTCCGGGGAGGTCGTCCTCTAAGTGCTGTCGAGCTCGGGCCCCATGAAGACGAGGACATCAAGTATCTGAACTGGAGCGAGCGTTCGGAGTGGAGCAAGGAGCACGAGAGGGAATGCGAGGACTGCGGCCAGGTCAGGGACCTGCGCGAAATGATCCAGATGCCCGGTGGGGAATGGTACTGCCAACCGTGCGCTGAGGACATCCCAGAAGACATCGACAAGGAGGTCGAGGAGATCGAGGCCATCGAGACGGAGCTCCACGGCGACGAGAGCTCCGAGCCAGATTGGAAGCAGAGGGGCATGAAACTGCTCACTCAAGCTGACCGAGAGAAACTGCCAAAGCTGTACGCGACGGAGAGTCTCCCCGAGGAAGAGAAGGTCCTTCGGGTCAAGTTCTTCACGCCCACCTCTAACTGGACCTGGTACGCCGTGGAATTTGACGGCAACGACAGGTTCTTCGGCTATGTCGAGGGATTTGAAAACGAATGGGGATACTTCTCGCTCAAGGAGCTCTCAGACACAAAGGGACCGATGGGCGTCGGGATCGAGAGAGACAAATACTGGAAACCGACGAAGTTCGGAGACTACATCGCCAAGAAAGGGTGAGCGAACATGCCAAGAAAACAGATTCATGTCAGGCAGCATAAGAGACGAAAGCCGCAGCAGGAAGAGAGGATCGACGTTGACGAGTACACGCGGACCCTCGAGACGGTCGTCCCTCGAGGATCCGAGCGTGAGTTTCTCGGGGCCAAGCGGGACTTCGAGGACAGGTCCGAGGCCTCCAAGCACCTCGACCTCCGACTCGAAGCCAAGGAGACTGGTTTGATTGACGATAAGGAAGCCCTCAAAGACTGGAAACGGGACCCGACCACGCATGACATTATCGGCATAGATGACACGCTCTACGGCCCCAAACTTGAGAATCTCGATGTGATCAAACAGACCCTCCGCGAGAGGTTCGACCGTTTCTCGAAGGCCTCGAGAGAGATCGTCCACAAGGCGAAGGCTGCGGTCCGGGCGGTCAAGAGTTCCAAGAGGATCCCGGCCAAGGAGAAGAAAAAGAAGGTCGCCAAAATCAAGCACGAAGCCAAGCGCGAGCTCAAGGCAAAGGCCAAGAAGGATCTCGGGGAGTTCAAGGAGACCCGCAAGAAGGCACGGAAAGCCAGAGGTTTTGCAGCATCAAAGAAATGGAGTGCAGAGCGCCGGCGCCGCGCCAACTACGTCGCGAAGACGGTAGGGTGCAATCCTATCGAAGCCGATGCGCTGATCAGACGAGCTCGTAACAATGGATACGATTATGATGTCGTCGATTGGGACACTCTCCAAGGCAAGGACCTCCAATTCGACGAGCGAATCGGTAAGCTCGAGCACATGGTTGGGAGGACCTACCTCGAAGGAGAATACGAGCAGGTGATTAAGGCTGAGGAGGAACGCTGGAACGACCTCATGGCAGAGAGGTCGCAGGAAATTGACCGGGCAGAAACCCGGAGGCCCTATTACATCCCGGAGGAATATGAGAGACCTCCGGAGGCATGGGCTTGATCCATCTCGAGGAGTTGAAACATTGCTGCACCACAAGAAAAGGACAGTAGTCCACGGGCATGACAGACGACAGGGCATCTGCGGACACGCACATGTCCGAACCCACGTCCGGGAGTTCGACACGAAGGGCCAAGTCCGCAGAAAGGAGAAGGCCAGATCCAAACGAGCTCGAGCGGTCGATGAAGCAATCAGAGCTGAGGGGACCAAACCGATTTCGAACAAGAAGAACCTCGGACGATGGCAGAAGGACCCTGCACACACGGATGTCGCAGGCGTCGACAGCTAAACCTCTTCCCTTTTTCATTTTTATAATTTAGCAGTTTGGCATAGCCAGTATATATTTTTATTTAAGAAAACTCTATGCTCTCAGACAGCGTTATCACCACTATGAACAACAGCGCGAGCGACGGAGAAAAATGGGAGAAGGGCCGCTTCGTGGAGTTCGTCCTGCCGAACAGAGGCACCCGGGTAGGACGGGTCCTCAAAGTCTATACGAGAGGCGACAGTGAGAGAAGAATAGTGCTCGGACTCTATAATCCCCACACTGACAGATATGGAAACAAGGGCGGTTATCGAGGCTTCACGGTCACGGTGGAGAAGATGAATGTCCTCAAGTTCCTGAGAAAATCCCGGAGAAGGTCTTAGATTCGCCGAAGGCCTTTTGAATACGAATCTTCATGCGGAATCGGGGGAAATGCCTTGAGGAGATGTCCAGGTTGTGGAATTGAGTCGCCGATCGAGGTCCGTTTCTGTAGCCGTTGTGGATATGATTTTTCCCTGGCTGAAGGCATGGGGCAGCCTGGAGTTCCCACCCAGCGGCGATCGTCGAGTTGGCTCGTCCCAATCGTTGTCATTCTGGTGATTCTGATCATTCTTGGGCTCATAGCAGCACTGACGCTCGTCGACATGGGCATCACCGACATGAAGACAGGCAAGTTATCAATCACAATCTCGAATTATGACATTGAAGATAGAGATGTCTCGATATATGTCGACGGAGAGCATTCCACTGATGAGGTCGTTCCCGCAGGCTTTCAATGGACTGGCTTGGTCGAACTCCGTTGGACCAGCGCGGATCCAATCAAAGAAATCTCCGTTCTGTCTGGCGCCGGAACCCAGACGAAGCAGGTCCAGATGATTGAAGGCTCCATTGCTAGTGTGTCGTTCGAGCTTTCCTAGTCTCGTTCCCGATTTCTCACGGTGCTCAGTTTCTTTTTGCAGTCTAGAAGGCATGCGCCTGCAAGCTCGCCCAAATCCGTTAATACGAGCCAGCATTCGACATTAGGAATTTTGCCGTCATAATCTATCTGTTTGATGAAGCCTTTCTCGAGGAGGAAACAAACAGACCGCTTGATGGATTGTCCTCCCATGCCAACTCGGCGCTCAAGCTCCTTCTGATAAGCTTGTTTATGCTCCTTCAAATCGAGGATGATGAGTATGTTTCCTTCCAGAGCCAGTATCTCCTTGAAGACTGACATGGCCTCTCAACGTCAAAGGTGATATTGGTCGAGTAGATTAAAGCGTGGTATAACGAAGATGTCATCGAGGTTGCTAACTTCCCGCCATAACTATATGACCTAGGTAACCAATGCCCGTCCGGGAGAAAAGTGCAGGTTTTACAGACGACGAAGATCACGGTCAACGCCCGGGTCACGCTGGGGCAGACCGTGCTCGGTCGACTGGACGCAGACGTAGGCGACTTCGTTCAGTTCTTCGAGGACAGCTCCGGAAGAATCCACCTCGCCAAAGTTTCTCCTCCAGGGTTGCGGGATGGGCATGTCTGAAATAGCGAGCAAGGCCATCAGGGTTGGGGGGTATGAGCGACACTCGGATGAAGAGGAGTGTCAGCCAGTTCATCAGGGAAATGAGAGAGCGCAACAGGTGCCCAGGGTACATCGAGATGCTCGAGGGGCGTCTCAAACACTTCGTGACTTGGATGGAGGAACACCGCATCACCTGCTTGTCGGGGGTCGACTACGAAAATCTCAGCGAATACATCGCAGAGACCTTCAAGGGCAAGGCCGCGAGCTATCAAAGATACTGCTGGAACGTCCTCAAATCGTTCCTGAGATTCCACAACCACAATCTCGGCCAGAAATATCACTACACAGCGACAGGCAGGGATCGACGGGTCAAGTGGATGACACCGGACCAGATGGACTTCATCTTGGCTCAGGAGCTGACTCCGAGGGAGGGGCTGATCCTCTGTGCCGGTTTGTATGCCGGCCTGCGTCGAATCGAGGTCCTGAGGTTGACCGTTGCCGACCTCCGTCTTGCCTGGCAGACGGCCGAGCTGACCGTCTGGGCAAAGGGCAAGGTACGGCCGGTGCCAGTGCATCCGGACTTCGAACTCGCGATCAGGACCTACCTCGACAGCGTGAAGTATGGTCCAGGCGAGAAGGCGTTGCAGATCCACGAAGACACCTACAGCAGGATCCTGCGCGACCTCGAGCAGCGTACAGGTGTGCCGTGCGCGTCGCATGTCCAACGGAGGAGCTTCCTCAGGTTCCTCAACAGCAAGGGAGTCCCGCTGCCGACGATCTCGGCGATCGCTGGTCATTCCAGCTCGGAGACAACCCTTCGCTACATCGGGCAACCGATGGACGACATGAAAGAGGCAGTCATGGAGATCCCGAGCCGTCATGTACGACCTGCTGTACAGATAACGACATAGCCAGCAGAACTCGACCGCAATGGATTAATGTTGCCACTGGTGAACGCTGGCTTACACTCCCCCTGTACGCGGAACCGCTAGATCGGTACGATTTCTTCCTCACACTCAGCGAAGGCTTTCACTCTGAACCACTAGAAACCGCAAGAAGTTTTGTACCCCCTATGTACAGGAAAGCATCAGACAGCGGCCGAGAGGACGACTGCATTCTCATCCCACGACAAGAGAAGGGAAGGAACATTTCCCCGTCCTCTCCGCTGCATTTTTTCTTAGAGGTCTGACCATGTGGCGAATCACCTACTCCGCGCTCTATGGTCCCTGCAAGAAGTGCATCGACTACGCCAAAGGTCGGTGTCCTGGAGCTCACACTTTCGTGGACTCGTGCATGTCACGGTCCGGTCCCAGGAGGTCGTGACCATCATCTGCCTGCACCTGCTTTCTCCAGGATTTCTGAACAGGTGCCGGCTCTATCAGAGAGGCGAGCCCCAGGCTCCCGAGAAGTGCTGGGATAGATCCGCCCGGCCGGACCTTCCCGCGAGTGTCCTCAGAGATTGCCCCAACAACACGGCAGCGCGTGTTCCCGTCGCTTTTACGCAGGAGCAGCTCACTACCCGCTATCGTCTCTCCCGGACGCCGAAATCGAGCAAGAAAGTGCCCTGGGACCACGAGGGAGGCTATGACGAGCGTCCCCTTGAGCCCGAGCGCGACGAGGAGACTTGATCATGCCGTCCGGATCAGGCTCCTTGCGCCCGCATGCACCCGGTAGTAGGAGGGCGGCTTCGGAACCGGGTTTGCGGAGGAGGACCCTGCCCGGCGAGGTCCGGGGGAAGACCCTCGAGTACATCACGAAATCCGAGGTCGAAGTCACACCCGTGTTCATCTCCTTCAAGACTGGCATGAACTACAACGCCGTCAAGAGCGCCTGTCTCCGGATGGCGCGGGAGAGGCTGCTCGTCCGGACTCCCGTGGGCTACACGACGCCGGACCGGTCGGTCGAGGAGGTCCTCGACAAGCAGCTCAAGGTCGACGGACAGGTCGCCACGTTGCCCAAGGTGCACGACGTGCACATGACCTTCAAGCGGGAGAACGTCGCGAAGATGCTCGCCCGGCCGGAGCTCTGGCACGGCAACGTCATCGTCACATACGAACTCGAGGATTCTGATAGGGGGCCAGGCACCCCCAAGATGCAACATTTGCCGCCAAATCGGCCCGCCGACGACCCGGTCACGAGGGATAGGGGGCCAGCAGCGCCAAAGGTGCATCACGCTTATATCCGTAGACGCGCAACCATAGCGTCCCTATCCGATGACAAATTCCATCTCGACCGCATCTTCGACCCGAAGGACCCCGCGAGCATCTATCAACTGTGGAGGGTCCAGGGCGGGATCCTGAAGGAGCTCAAGGGCGGCTACCAGGAAGAGCTCGACTTCCTGACGCACAAGCTCGTCCTCCAGTTCTACCGGACCGGGACCATCAAAGTCATCATCGCCAACAGCGAGCATCCCTTCAACGCCCAGCAGTGGCAGTCCGCCATCCAGTCGATCGATGGCCTCTACATGAGCAAGACCGGGGTCAGCTTCTGGGACATCTCGAACTTCTTCCACCTTGAGCAGGTCCACCTGGGCAACGATGTCACCGGGAACCAGAGCTTCTCGGGCGTCTCGCACCTCTGCATGACAATCCAACAGTTCGACGCATGGCTCTACAGGGTCTATGAGAAGGTCCTCGGCAAGGACAACGTGATCAGGACGGAGTTCTGTCTGCAGAACGGGACGATCGAGGACGGGAGTTTCAACCAGGCCATGGCCATCTTCAACGCCGGCGTGATGCCCCAGCATGTCGGGACCGGCCTGTTCGCGCTGATGAAGGACCGGAAGGACGACCGGGAGGACATGCGCCGGCAGCAGGACGAGATCTACCGGGAGCACGGCCAGATCAAGGGACTCCGGGAGGCCCTCGAGAAGCACATAGCGGACGACAGGGAGCGGTTCGACAAGCTCCTCGGTCTTCTGTCCAAGAAGCTCGTTGGGGCGGAGGCCACATCATGATTTTTCAGTTGAAGAGCAGGAGGAAATGAACATGGAAGCTGCAGAGCAAGGGATCGTGAGCAAGCAAGACGAACTGGTCTCCGACGGACTGGTGAGAACGGAGAAGAGGATCTTGGAGGTCCTCAGGAAGGCCAAGGTCTGGGGGGACAGGCACATGACCATCGAACGGATGGCCCAGGAGTTGGGCGCGTACGGACACGCGGTGCCCGGCATCCGGCGTGGAGTCGACGCGCTCAGCAAGAAGGGCCTGGTTATCGAGCGCATCGACCCCGTGATCAAGGAGTCATGCTACGTCATTTCAGATGCGCCGCCGAAATCCGTTCCTATCCATCGCCGGACCTACGAAGAAGTCGAAGCGATAGCTCTCAAGGCGAAGGTCAAGCAGCTCTACGAGGACGGGCTCAAGTATGGTGAGATCTCTCGACAACTCAGCATACCACTAGGGACCGTCAGCACGGTCGTCTGCAGATTGATAGCAGAGGGTCAGCTGCAGCGGCGCCGCATTACTCGACGCACACCTCCGCCAAAGCCCAAGGAGACATCTGTGCTTGAGGGGAAGCAGGACAAGAGGCACTGCAGGAAGACGGCGGACAAGTACGCCAAGGTCAAGCAGCTCTACGAGGAAGGCAAGACCTACGAGCAGATGTCTGAGGAGGTCGGGATCCCGAAGGGTACTGTCGCCTCGGTGCTGTATCGGATGATCAAGGACGGCAAGGTCAAAAGGCGCGACCGGGTCCTCGGCGTCACAGCTTCCGAGCCGAAGAGAGTCGAGGTCGAGATTCAAGACAGCGAAGACGAGGGGCAGGACGACGAGCCCGAGGTTCTCAAGCAGGCGCAGCCCGATGTCGCCGAGATCTTGAAGGTCTTTGAGAACGGGGCCAACGAGATCAGGAGGATGGGCTGGCAGGTCGATGTCCAGGTCAAGCTCAGCTACCCGGTCGCTATCCACAGGGGGGCGAGCTGATGTCCGACGATCTCGAAGAGAACCTCAATGACGAGGGGAAGATGGCCCTAGCGTGGGCAAGGACTAGCGCCATCAAGTTCTGGGAGGACGGCGAGAAGTGCGACCTGCATGACTTCGAGGACCGAGTGGCGTTCCTTCTCGCGGGAAGGGAGTCCGGCAAGCAGTTCGGCAAATTCTTCAACGACCTCTCGACCAGGGCGATGGATAACCGCGTCCTCGAGCAGGCCTTCATGCAGGGGTTCCTGGAGACCAGGGTCAAGACGAAGACTGGAGACCATTGGGTGCCAAAGGAGGGACTGTGATGGAGGCCTCCGAGCAGCTCAAGCATGTGGAGCTCTCCCTGATCGAGGTCTCGGGAGCGAACCCGAGGAAGGATCTCAAGGGCGAGACCTTCAAGGAGCTGAAGCAGAGCATCGCCGAGCATGGGATCCTCGAGCCTCTCCTGGTCCGGCCGAAAGGCAAAGGTTACGAGCTCGTAGCCGGCGAGAGGCGACTCACGGCTGCGAGGGAGCTCAAGCTCGAGAAGGTGCCTGTCGCGATTCGGGAGCTAGATGACCACACCGCCCGGGTCCTCATGCTCCTCGAGAACCTGCAACGTGAGGACCTCGAGCCCCTCGAGGAGGCGGCTGCAATCGAGGAGCTGCTCATTCCGTACGGCACAGCAATCGGAACGCCACATATAACCCAGGAGGAGCTCGCGAAGAAGCTGGGGAAGTCCCAGCCATGGGTCGCGAACAGGCTCAGGCTCAACAAGGCGCCTGCAGAATTGAAGAACCTGCTCGAGAAGGGCGAGATCTCGCCGCAACATGTGATCGTCCTGTTGCCGTATGTCGAGCACGAGGTGCTCAGAAAAGAGATCATCATCGACTTGAAGCACAGGCTAAGCGACCGGGAAGATGGATATGGCAGTCCCGTCACCGTGGATTCAGTGAAGGAACTCGCCGAGGACGTTCTCGGGCAGCTAGGGCTGGACCTGGAGCTCAACGATTACAACTTCCAGGGCCTCAAGAAGTATTTCGACTTCTCCGGCTGCGACACCTGCAAGACGCTGATCAGGATCGCCGGAGAAGACGGCAAGACCAAGACTAGGGTCTGCCTCGATAAACTCTGTTTCTCTACGCGGCTCCAGAATGCCCGGGAGAAGCTCGCCGAAGGTCAGAAGAACAAGGCATCGAAGACCGCTGTCGTCAACACCGACAAGATGAACTACCGCGACTACAGGGAACTCGAGAACGCCACCTTCGACAAATCCGTCTGCAAGGACTGCCCTTATCACAAGCTGCAGAAGCCGCGATATGCGAAGTTCGGGAAGGATAGGAACGAGCTCGAGGAGATCTGTCTCAAGCCGAGCTGCTTCCAGGGGAAGACCGCCCAGAAGACCCGCGTCAGGAATGTCGCCTGCAGGGAGGAGCTCGCATTTGTCGAGGAATCCCTGAAGCAGTACATCGAATCGAGGCCTTCAGGGTTCACATGGACCGAGCTCCGGTTCATAGTGCACAGGGTCGACATCTCGCGATCTCCAAAGAAGGGCGCATCACTGAAGGACCTCGAAGGTCAGCTGCTCAGGCATGTCATGGACGAGGAGCTCCGGGACTTCAAGTACAACCTGAATCTCGCGCGTCTCAAACAGATAGAGTGCGAATGGCCCTTCAAAATCAAGCGGAAGAAGGCCGACCTGCCCGGGTCGAAGAAGAAGGTCCAGGAGAAGCGGAAGAAGAAGGAGGTCAGCCGATGATCTCAGAGCTCTATGAGATTGGCGAGAAGAGCTCACTCGAGGACAAGGTTCGGCGAGAGCTCCTACACTGCGCCTACTGGACCGGCGTAGGCCTCTCCAAGCACTTCGGAACGCTGAGGACCTCATCAGCAGATAACAGGGCTCTCGAGCTCGCCTTCCTCGAGGGCTTCCTCGCCATGAACAAGGAGGCGAGGTCATGAAGAGGCGCAAGAAGCGCGTCGAGGTCCGCACAGTCGAGATGAAGGTCGGCCGGAAGTGCGGGGTGATACTTCTCTTCAAGCCCTCGATGAGGATGCCATTCCCCGATGAGGTCATCGACGAACTCTCCAAGCGCTACAAGGCCGGAGTGTTCTGCGCGTTCCGAGTGCTCCCGAAGCGGAAGAAGAGAGGCGACACGACATGATCACTGCGAAGTGCCCCGATTGCCTCAGCCCCGGGATCAAGAGGTCCTGGAGGCCGGTGAACGACCATGAAGAGGAGTACACATTCGTCTGCTCGAACCTGAGCTGCTCGAGGGCACGGGAACCCTGGTCCGTGACCATGTCGAGGAAGCCGAGCAAACCTTCCAGAATCGAGGGGTTCGGGCTGCTCGCCGCCTGGCTCGCGGGTGTAGTCGCAGCGTTGCTCCTGGACGCCGGCAGACGGCTCATGCGACCGCCTCGCCGATGGCTCGGCCGCATCGCTAGAAAGTCCAAGTTCAAGGACCCACGATATGCCAGGATAAACGGTCGGTGGGTCAAGGTGAGGCCTCGAGATGAACGAGAACTCGAGGACCTGCAGGAGGCCTCGAGATGAACGAGAGCTACAAGCAAACCCGCGCATACCTCGATGCTCTCGAGCGCGGCCGAGCGGGTGAACGCTATCTCCACGAGGAACTGTCGAAGAGGCTCGAGGGGACGGGCCTCGTCGTCCAACTGGCGACGGAGGACAACCACAAGGTCCCGTTCGATCTTGAGGTCCTCGAGGACGACAGGATTATCGTGGGCATCGAGAACAAGGACCTCACTGGGGGCGATAGAGGGACCGAGATCACGAAGGTTGCCAAGCAGCGGAAGTTGCAGTACGCCAAGGAGCACAACATCCCCGTGGTCCTGACGACCGTGACCCGGCGGAAGATCGAAGCCATAGGCTGGAAGGAAGGGCTTGTCAATGGCCACCCTACGGTCTTCGACTATGATGTGACCCGCCTCGTCAGCAGGATCCTCTCAGCGCGGCAGGGGACCCCGACATGACCTTGATTACAGAGTCGCTCGGAATGCGGACGAAATGCGCCTGCGGTAGGCCACTACCGGAGAGAGAACGTTTCAAGGACGGGCTCTGCGGGATCTGTTGGTTGGGGAAGTTCAGGAGCTCCTCAGAATGAACGCTTTCAGGTCTGAAGTTACCAGCTTCCATCCATGCACGTTCAAGCTCATGTCCATTGACTGCATTCCTCGAGAAGTCTCGTCTGTCTTGGACGTGGGCTGCGGCATGGGGCTGGTCGGGAACCTATTGCGACTCTATCGGCATGCGGAGCGGATCGTCGGTGTTGATGGCTACGAGCCCTATCTCGATTTCGCGAAGGATACGGGCGCATATGATGAGCTCCTCAGGATGGACATCGCACATGCCCCTCTGCCATTTCAAGACAAGGAGTTCGACCTGGTCACATGCATCGAAGTGCTTGAGCACCTTGAATATCCACGTGCCATGGCCCTGCTCGACGAGCTCGAGCGCGTGGCGAGGCGAGTAGTTGTCAGCACAACTAGACAGCCTCAGGCGACCGAGGTCGATGGCAATTGCCTCAATCGCCATAGGTCACGGATCCATCCCGAAGTCTTCAGAGCTCGTGGCTACAGAGTCACAGGCGCGGGAGAACTGGCCTTCATGACGGCAAGAAAGACCTGGTTCCCACCATTCTTCCGGCGTCATCTCGGGAGCCTTACGACGTTCGTGCCATTCTTCAGTCATCAGTATATCGCAGTCCGGGTGGAGGGCTCGATATGAAAATCAGAATCAGCGAGGACCTCGAGCTCAATGCTGAGGACTTTCTTGAGAGCGCTATCGGAGTTATTGGGAAGAGGGGTGGCGGGAAGTCCGGCGGCATCAAGGTGATTATGGAGGAGCTCGTGAGGGTCGGGCTGCCCTTCGTCTCCTTCGACCCTGTTGGCGTCATGTGGGGCATCAAGAGCTCGCTCGACGGCAAATCCGAGGGGCTCCCCATCCTGGTGATCGGAGGGTCTCACGGGGACCTCAGGCTCGACCGGCGAGCAGGCGCTCAGGTCGCGACGGCAGTCGTGCAAGCAAATGTATCCTGCATCATCGACTTCTCGGAAGAGCCAAAGGCGGCCTACCGAGAGTTCGTCAAGGATTTCTGTCACAAGCTCTTCGCGATCAACGACACGCCGAGGCTCGTCATCCTCGAGGAGGCTCCCGAACTCGTTCCGCAGAAGCTCAGGCCTGACATGACTGAAGTCTTCGAGGCGGTCGAGCGACTCGTCTCCAGGGGCAGGAACAAGGGTATCGGCGTGATCATGGTGTCTCAGAGAGCTGCCACGATCAACAAGGACGTTCTCACACAGGTAGACGCGCTCATGATATTCGGGCTTGTCAGTCCCCAGGACAGAAAGGCCCTCACCGAATGGGTCGAGGCATGGGACCAGAAGGGCCGAATCAAGGAGTTCGAGGCCGGGCTCGCAGGCCTGCAGAGACAGGAGGCCTGGTTCTGGGCGCCTACCCTCTTCAAGCAGGGCGGTCTCTTCCAGAAAATCAGGATTCGCAACTTCAAGACCTTCCACCCAGACAAGACGCATCTCCGGAGGACCGGCCTGCTCGAGCAGAAACCGATTACAACGGACGTCTCGAAGATCATCGCAAAGCTTGGAGCGCAACTCGAGCGGTTCTCGAAGCAGAAGGCGGAGGTTGCCTCGATACCGAAGATGCAGGTGCGGATCCATCAACTCGAGAAGGACCTCGAGACGGCCAAGAGCAGGCAGCCGGCACCGGAACTCTCTTCGAGGGAACTCAAGGCGAAGATCGAGGAGGCAAAGAGACCGCTCCTCGAGGAGGTCCACAATCTCAAGGATGAGGTAGAGCTCACGCGGAAAGGCGCCAGGCAACATGTAGTGATCCTTCGCAAACTCAAGCAGGTGATCATGGAGGCGACCGATCTAGATGCCGCAACCGCTACGTTCAACCGTAAACATCCATTCCCTACTACTACCGGCGCATGCTCGCCCAAGTACACGAGCCCGTCTCCCCTAATTCAGTCGCGCCCAGTCGTCCGAACTGTATCCCCTAAGACTCTCCCGAGACACAGGGCAGCTCAGCACGACGAGCCTTCCACAGAAGATGACGAGATCTCCCTCAAGAGCGGCGCGGTCCGCATGCTCCGGGAGCTCGCAAGGCGATACCCAGCGACCTTCACGAGATCTCAGGTCGGCACACTTGCGGGGTTCACGCCATCCGGAGGTACCTTCTCCGATTACTTCTCGAAACTGAAGCGGCTAGGGTTCATCGCAGAGGACCACCAGGGCAACGTCAGCGTCACCGACACAGGCCTCGACTATGTGGGTGAGGTCCCTCCGGCGCCATCCACGCACGATGAGATCGTGGCTATGTGGAAGAACAATCTGAAGTCCGGTGTCGGCCGCATGCTCGACGAGATCGTGCGCTGCTATCCAGAGCCGATCACCCGCGAGGAACTCGGCGAGCGGTCCGGGTTCACGGTCTCGGGCGGGACCTTCTCAGACTATCTTAGCCAGCTCAGGCGGAATGGTCTTGTCGAGGTCAACGGAGACGATGTCAGGGCGACGGAGGTCCTCTTCCCATGAAGTTCTCTCACGAATACAGGAAGCTCCAGGACCGTCTCTTCACGACGATCAGAGAAGGCGATTACTATCGTGAGGGGCAGATCATCGAATGCCACACTCCGATGGGCGCAATCAAGGCGAAGGTTCTGCTCAAAGTCCAGAGACGGTTCAACAACATCCCGGAAGCGCTGCTGCAATACGACACGGACAATCCAGAGCTCTCGGCGAAGGAGATCATCGAGGAGATTCAGGCCCTCTACTATAGGAATCCACCAGGGCTCTACACGGACATGACCATCTACCTGCTCGAGAGACAGCCAGAGGCGAGGTCATGATCGTCCTCAAGCAGCGCCTGACGATTGAGATCTCCGCTGCGGGGAGCGATGAACTCGATGCTCGAGAAAAGCTCCGACGGATCCGGCAGCAGATACTCGACATCGAGGAGAAGCATTCGCTCTCGTGGTCCTCCAGGATCTCGAGAGTGAAAGGAGACTTGAACTGATGCCCTCCAAGATCGAGCAGCTGGAGATCGACATTGCCAAAATCGAAGAAGCCCAGAAGACGCTCAGGATAGAGATCCGGGATGTCAAGTACAGCATCAAGGAATTGAAGAAGCAGAAGGTGAAGCCTTGAGGCCTGTCTACACTGATAGTGAGGGTAAGCGAAACGATAACCCTATCGTACAGTGTCTACACCAAGAGGGCTCCGTAAGAGTACCTATACGGAGCTCAGAGAGGTCCTCTAATGAGCCCCCTTCAGCATCTACACCGACGGACCCACCGAAGCTCATTCAGTATCCAGGCAGTCCTCCCCGTTGTGGCAAGTGTGGAGCTCCCGTCAACGTAATCTACGCCCGGAAGGGAGCGGGAGGGACGCATTGGTGCAAGGTCGGGCATCTCTGCCTGTACTGCACCCAGCCATTTATCGACAAGCGGCTCGTCGTGAACGCCAATCAGGGCTGGTATGGCCCACGGGAGGACTGAGGCCCAGATGAGAGAGCAGCTCGCACGCCTTGGAGATCTCCGTGGATGGTTCACCGGGACCGTCTCGAGGTACGGGACCAAGACCGGATGGCAGGGCAGAATTGAAGAGACGGTCCTCCTGGTCGACATCAAGGACTCTCGAGGAATGACCGTCGCTGATCATCTCTGGTTCAACCTCACCAAAGGCTTCGCAGAGCAGTACATCAAGCCCGGCGATGTCGTCAAGTTCAGCGCCCGAGTGACGCCGTACTTGAAGGGTTATAAAGGCTACAGGGAGGACGAGGACCTCCCGCCCGTCGAGAGGGACTATAGACTCAGCTACCCCACGAAGTTCGAGAAAATCGGCGAGGCGCAGCTACGGTCCGATGCGGGGGCCCTCGACAAGTTCATGGAGGTCAAGGGATGACTTGGAAGATGTGGGAGTGCTCTGCATGTGGCTGTCGCAAGTGTTGCATAGAGATCTCGCCTGCAGCTCACAGTGGACTCCCTGAGGTTGTCGACCTCGGTGTCTGCCTTGAGCAGCTCAAGCAGCCGACCGCACAATGGAAGCAGCTCCTCAACCCGAGAGTCGCTAAGAAGCTCGACTCACAGAACGGAGGTCATTAGATGCCAAGGAAAATCTACATAGCCTCGAGCTGGAAGAACGTGCGTGATACCCGAGCTCTCGCCGGAGTTCTCAGGGGCGAGGGGCATGAGGTCTATGACTTCACGGATCCTGATAACTTCATCTTTGAAGCCTCCGAACCTGGATGCCCTCGAGAGGAAATCGATTGGTTGGAGTTCCTCGACGCCGAACCCACGAAGAGGGCATACAAAGTCGACAAGGGCGGGTTGGATTGGGCTGATACTGTGGTCCTCTTTCTCCCTGCCGGCCGCTCTGCTCACCTCGAGGCTGGCTACGGAGTAGGCGCTGGGAAGGACCTCTTCATCTACGGAGATCTCCCTCGAGGAGAGTTCGATGTCATGTATCTCATGGCGAAGGGTTGCTACCGGCGCAAGGACCTCGAGCGCATGATAGCGGCTCTTACATTATTACATGAGAGCAGCGCGAAAGCTCCTATTACATTATTACATGAGAAGCCGAAAGGTCGTGACCCGGAAGACTACATAGATCAGCGAGCATCGGGGGCGACTTAGGATGCCCATCCCTCCAACGAGAGAAGAGATCATGAGAGCTAACCGCTGGTGGAAGCGATTGCCCCGCATGGAGAAGGCCTTGATCTACAGGAACTTCCCGCATGAGGGTGGCAGAACTCCGTCCGAGGAGGACTCGCAGAATGGGGGATTTAGCGAAAAAACCCAGGAGGGTTCGCGTTGAAAGTTCGCCGCAGAAGGCCCAAAAAGCAGTATTCTCCGGCAAATGCGAAAGTTACGGATCCTCGAAACGAGGACCTCGACGACCTCCCAGAGGTCCTCTACGAGCAGGAGATCCCGAGGTTCCTCCGTGCGGCGCCCTCCGTTGATGATTTCATCGCCGTATCCTTGATGCTCTTCTCCGGCCTCCGGGTTGGTGAAGTCGAGGAGCTCAAGGTCGGAGATCTCGACCTCGAGAAGGGTGAGATCCGGGTCCGGGCGGAAGTCGCGAAGCGGTCGAAGGAGCGCCGAGTCCCGATGGATCTCAGAACAGTCGCTCTGATATCCGCTAGGCTCGTCGAGAGGGATGCTCTAGCCTCGGACTACATCTATCCGCGCTCTCCAGGCCTCGCAGCGCGTTCCGTCGCGAGGACGCTCCAGAATCGGGTCAAGGGCATGGCCGAGGATGCAGGCATCACCAGGCTCAATGTGACGCCTCATACGCTACGGCACACCGCGATCACGCAGATGCTCGAGCGGAAGATTCCGGTCGAGACGGTCCGAGCAATCGCGGGTCACGAGGACCTCGAGACGACGATGATATATACTCACCTGAGCACAAAGTATACAGTGAGGACATTCCAGGAGGCCTACGCAATATGACGATGAACGGCCGCACGACGACCCAGGGGTATCCTGATATGGCCGAGCCCGAGTTCTCGCGTCCTGCGCAATCTGGTGCTTTCGAAATTCGTACTGAGGCCAAGAAAGAGCTGCAACATGCGCCAAGGGCCCAGTTGCTGAGAAAGAAGAGACGTGTCATAAGGCTTACAGTCGTAGTCTTGCTTGTCGCAACATTCTATCTTGTTCCATTCATGCTGTCCGATGAACTCTCGAGACGCGCAAGCGCTGAAGACTATCAATTCGGTTCGGAGACGGTTAACAAAGGCTCATCAGGCAATCCAGCCAATCGGAACTCCGAGGATGCGATCTACAATGAACTCGTCGAAGGCGACCAGTACGCAGACACCAACTTCTCGGGTTCAAGTGAAAATGTCGTGACGGGCGCGACAGGAGGGGGTTCGTTCCCGTCAGCTCTTGATACGGATGATTCGACTCGGAGGAACTACATTGAAGCGAACACCGCGAGTACCCCGACTTATCAGATTCTCAGACCGACCTCAGATGGCTCACCGATTACATTGGTGAATTTCCCCACGTCACCCACGACTAATTACGATAAAGTCGATGAAACAACTGTCGGTGGGAATGGCGATACGGACTACAACGAGGGCGTGACCAATGGCCAGGAAGATACCTATGGGATGTCCGATGCATCCGACCCCGGCGGTTCTCCTAACATAGATGTCACGATATGGCATATCTCTGACGACGAGGGCGCGACGAGCAATCTTCAAGTCGGTATCGACATCGGGGGAACCAACTATATCGGCTGGCAGGGGGACTTGAACAGCGGGGTCTACACGAACTATTCCTACGAATGGGTCTTGAACCCTTCGACCAGTGCGGAATGGACGCTCACGCAAGTCAACGCTCTCAACACATTCGTGGCAGTCACGGACGCCAATCCAGACACCAGGACGACCCAAGTGGCCCTTCGCATCGAGTTCAACCCGACAGTCACCTATCAGCTCGACGCCCAGATAACCTACTCCAGCGTGACATCGACTTCTCAGACGACAGGATTCCAAGTGCTCGCCCAAGGATACCGCAATGGAGATACCGAGAGCATCAAGGTGCAGGCATGGAACTACACATCTTCGGCGTGGGTGGATAAGGTCACAGTCTCGACCGGCTCGGATGCCGATTACAACTTCAATCTTCTCGGCTGGGGCACGAACTGCGAAAGAAGCTCGGGGAATGTCGTGCTTCTCAGATTGCTCGATGCCTCTGGCGGGGATGCCACTCAGACAACCACATATCTAGACCTCTTGAAGGTGAAACGAATAGAGCAAGGCTACGCCCTCGACATCGAAATGACGGCATCCAGCACCAATCAATACGGAGAACAACGCCTGAGAATCAAGGGCTTCACGAGCGCCGAGTCCTTCTATGTGGACGTCTACAACAACACGGCAGTTGGTTGGGACACGCAGGCGATTACGATCACGGCCACGAGCAACACATGGCACACGTTCGAGCTGTATGAGCCAGCCCATCGGTCAGGATCCCAGCAGATACGCATCCGCTTCGTCGATGCGATCGCTTATACGAGCGACACCACAAAGGACACCATGTACCTGGATGTGACGTGGGTCAGCTGGACCCACACGGACCCAACATTGTCTCAGGACGGATGCAACGGCCCCAAAAATGTCGGGCAGACAGTAGACTTCTGGGTCATCTTCATCGACGTGGATAACGAAGCCGCCACCTACGTGCGTGTGAACATCGCGGGGGTGGACTACAACTGTCTGGAGAACAGCACGGGCGATACGACGACGGTGGACGGCAAGGGCTTTTACTACCAGAAGTCAGACATACCAGGCGGCACACACGATTATTTCTTCAAGGCGAAGGATGCGAACAGTGGGGAGATAACGACCACGACCAAACAGGTCACGGTCAATCGCATACCCAGCCTCAGTCTGGACGGCGTTTTGCCAGCCATCGGAAATAACGGTGATTGGTTTTCATTCTATGCCCTCTACACAGACCTGGACAACAACGCTCCGAGCTACATCTATGCCGTCATCGACAGCCTGGACTACGCGATGGTGAAGAACCAGACGGATGACGATTACACAGACGGATGCGCCTACCACTATGACAAACAGATGTCCGGCGGCGACCATACCTATTACTTCCGCACAGCAGACTACCTGAGTGCGAATGTCCAGACAACCTCGAAGAACCTGGATGTGAACAACAAGCCTAGTCTAAGCGGGTTCACCCGCGAACCTTCCGACCCGTGTTATCCGACTACCACGGTCTACTTCAATGTGACATTCACCGACGTGGACGACGAGCTCCCGTCAGCAATCAAATGGCGCGAGAGCGGGGGCTCAGTTCAGAATGTTTCGATGAGCGAGGTGGATCCTGGAGATCTGCATACGAATGACGGAAAGACATACACAGTTACTCGGATTCTGAGTCATGGATTGCATGAGTACGACTACTATGCGACTGACGGATATACTGGGTCTCATGCGATCGGTGGGAGCAATAGCATCACGATTCAAAATAGAGCCCCGACGATTGACAACAAGATAGTCGACGACCACGAGTGGAGGAACGTCTATTGGGAGTGGGATTACGCCTACACTGACTTGGACGGGGACACTATTATTTTTCAGCTATCTGCTAATGCCAGCTTTCTCAACATCAATTCCGCCAGTGGCCTGGTCTACGGCACGACCTCTGACCCCGTAGCCTGGTATAGCGCTCAGATTTGGTGCAACGACAGCTATGGAGGCTCCGATAGCGATTCATTCATTCTGTACGTGGACAACCGCGCTCCGATTATCACAAACGGCCCAGGCTCAAATCCAGCGACGTATCGGAACACGGTTTGGTACTACAACTTCGATTACAGCGACGCGGACGGGGATTCAATCGGGTGGGCGAGGTCGGGCGAGACTTGGCTGACGATTGCATCCGACGGCAATCTGACTGGCACGACTCCCGACACTCCTGGGGACTATCCGTTCACGGTCTACTGCAACGACAGTTACGGAGGATCCGCTAACTATCCCTTCACACTCCATGTCAACAACCGAATCCCAGTGATAACTAGCTCTGGCAACACGACCCAGACCGAAGGAACCTATCTAGCATATCATATCCTGGCAACAGACGACGACGGAGACGTTCTCACGTATGAGCTGTCTACGAACGCTAGCTGGGCATCCATCTCCGGCGAGTGGGTCAACGGGACGGCTACTGGAGTGGGCTGGTATAATTTCCAGATCTGGTGCAACGACTCGTATTCTGGAAGCGACAGCAAGAGCTGGCAACTGACGGTGATCCCTGCGAACGAAGGGCCATACTTCACCAGCACCCCGATCTATTCGGTCGCCAACAACTCCGCCTACCTCTACGACGCAAACGCAACCGACCCGAATGAAGATCCTATCACATATGGCCTTTCAACGAACTGCCCGAACCTCGAAATCAATCCTTCGACTGGAGTGGTCTCAGGGAGCCCCAATAAGGCCGGGACTTACTATTCGAATGTGACAGCCAGCGACGGCATAAACCCTCCAGCGTTTCAGAACCACACCCTTTATGTGACGAGTGCTCCTCCGAGCTTCACCAACTCGGGTGGGATGACTTGTCAACACAATGTCAGCTACTACTACGACGCCAATGCTGACGACCCTGAGGACGAGATCCTGGTCTTCAATCTCGAGGGCAACTCGACAGCCTTTCTGACAATCGTGCCCTCCACCGGCGTCGTCAGTGGAACGCCGCCGGCCGTCGGCTGGTGGTTTCTCAATATCAGCGTCAGTGACTACACCAACATCATCTGGCTTAACCAGACGCTCTACGGCCTGAATCAGCAGCCAACAATCACGAGCAACCCCGTGACCCAGGGCACCAAGGGCGTCCAGTATGTCTATGATGTCAATGCTACAGACATGAACTCAGATCATCTGCACTACTCTCTCTACGAGGCTCCTTCGTGGATGTTCATTGACCTTCACAGCGGGCTCATTGAAGGCACTCCGAATGAGGATGAAGAGTACCAAATCAGAGTCCGGGTCTGGGATGGCTGGGCATATTCCTGGCAGAATCACACGCTCAACGTCGGCAACAGCCCTCCATACTGGACCTCCACGCCAGGGACAGATGGGGAAGTCGGAGAACTGTTCGTGTACCTCGCGAATGCCTTTGATGAAGAGGGGAACCCGATAACATACATCATAGTGTCGGCTCCCCCTGAATTTTCCATCAACGAAACTACAGGCTTGTTCCAGGGCATCCCGCGCTTCCATGGGGACATCACCATAAGTCTGCAGGCGTTTGATGGGTATTCCTACATCTGGCAGAACTTCACGATCTCAGTCGAAGACCCACCGGCATCGGGCAGTGATGGACAGACAGTAGATGATGCCAACGTGTTGCTCTGGGTCGCATTGATCGCATTAGGCTCCATTGCTGTTGGGGCATCACTCGTGATCATTAAGAGAAGGCGTCCAAAGAAGAGGAAGAAGAGATGACTCAGCGGGGTTCTTAAGTATGACGCAAGCACATGAAGGGATGGATGCGACAGGAGATGAGGCTCTGCTAGGGGAGGGCGAGCAGCTCGGCATAGTGACAGTGGAGATTCCGAAGAATCTGCAGGTCCGTGCCTGGAGAGCCAAGATCCTCAAGGGTGCGAAGATCAAGGACCTGATCCGCAAGGGCCTCGAGAGCGAACTCAAGCGTCTCTCTCTTTGATTCTTCCATTATAAATTTTGCCTTTCTCAGGATTCCCGGATTCCAGGAATCCTAGATTCCAGTATTCCATGGAAAGCCAGCTCTATAGTCCTCGCAACGGATACTAGCCTGCTGATGGGACAAAGGATTGAGAAGTCGCAGGGTCCTTCCCTGTTACATTATTCGTACTGTCACGACTGCTCATCCAGTCCCTCAGAAGGCAACAAAGGATGAGCAACATTTTGGGAATTGGAAAGAAGATGTTGGCAATAGCGGTCGCTATTGCCTTCGTGACTGTGCTCGTGCCTGTCTCGGCGCGAGCAGAAGTTTCGGACTATTGGGCTGAGAAAGATGTGGATGTTCGCCTGGAACCTCACTACGAGAACATCGCGTACACTCTGGATCCCATAGAAACGCTCCAGAGATTCGATGCGAAGGGTGACTGGTACTGGCCTGCAACCACGGACATGAACGACAGCAAGCTGGTCCTGACGGCTGCGACGAACGCGACCTTCAATGTCGCGAACGATGCCAACCTCAACGACGGCAAGTATTACGAGGTCCGGGTCAAGGCTACGGCAGCTGCGAACTTCACGTTCATGTTGACGGACGGGACCGAGTACCTCTCGATCTTCATGGCGGCTAATCAGAAGATCTTTGCGAAGTACCGCGCAACGTTGGTGGTCACCACCGGGAGCATGGGCGCCTGGGCGGCGGATACCTGGGTAAGGCTCGGGATCGACATGACCCTGACGGCCACGACGTTCTACGCATACTATGACACGAACGGGACCGTCATCGGCTACAAGGTGGCATCTGCTCAGAACCTGACCTATGCAGAGATCACTGAAGTCAGTCTCGCTCAGACCGTAGCAGCCAAGACGGGTTACGTTGACTATTTCGTGCAGACCTCGGCTCACACCGACATGACGCCGATCGGTCAGGCATCGAGAGCTCTCAGAGTCGGCTCGGAAGAAACCGAGAAGAGGCGCAATCTGGCTTTCACGCTTGACGACCTGAAGGATGTCATCACCCTGAGCAACGACACCTCAGTCCAATCCTCGATAGGTTATTCGGCTACGGGCAAGGACCTCTCGAACGACAACAAGATTAACGAGACGGATCTCGGGCAGATCATCACGGAGACCCCGGAGGATGTCGATGCCAAGTTCAGAGGTACTGCAGTAGTCAAAGGTTGGGACAGCACGAGGGACGCGGTCGATGAGAGCATCGAAAACTATCTCGCAGACAGACACGACGTCAGCAAGCTCTATGTGATCGACTACTACATCGACGACATGAAGTTCAATATCACCGTCTCCGAGGGAATGGCTACCAAGGTCGAGAAGTCCGCCCTCAAGAACTTCATGGACGCCGCCGAGGATCAGGGCGCAGAAATCAACTACGACAGCGATGTGGGGCTCAGGAGCGACTGGACTGACTTTGACTACGCATACATGCCGAGGGACATAACATCAGCCAAGTTCGTCGACATGAGGACCGACGTGTCCAACGAGGTTAGGAAGAGTTGCTTCTCGATGGTTGCCCTGACGCAGGCGCGGCCGAGTGATATCATAGATCCGATGTTCGAGTCGCCTCTAGCGATGTACGTCCCACTGACCGGGAAGCTGAATCTGGGAACGACATACCAGGAGACGAACGCTCTGATCGGCAGCATCCTGCAGGGCAAGGACTACACGGCAGTCGATGCGGAGACACTCGATGCTCAGATGGCTACTGAGAGTGCCTCCGGCTTTGACGCCGTGGAGGACGGGAAAGCCTCGACTGAGGGACTGTCGCTGGTCACAACGTACAGCAGCTACCTGCTCTGGTTCATCGTGGTCATCATCCTGGTGGTCTCTGCGCTTGTCATCCTCGTGATGCTGGGCAAGCACAGGAAGCACAAGAAGCACAAGAAGCAGTAGGTCTAAACAGTGGAGGGTAACCTCCACTTTCTCCCCCTTTTTTTCTTTCCATCCAGGAGGACGCAAACATGATGAGAAGAATAATCGCAATCACGGCAGTAATAGCGTTGCTGGCTCTGCTGGCACCAGTTAGGATCACATTTACATCTCAAGCGGCGATGGTCGATGACCCGCTCAATACGGCGATAGCTCCCCACTTCAGCAGAGTGGTCTACACTCTGACGGAACCGAGCTATTCGACCTCGTGCGACGATCGCGGAGACTTCAAGGCCCTTGTAGGCACGCCAGAGGTCTCCATATCCGACAGCAGGCTCGTTGTCGCACCGATCAGTAGCACGAAGTCCTCCGTGGTCCTTAGCAAGACAGATGTTCCGGAAATCAATCAGACTCGAGGCTACTATGAAATGAGCTTCAAGGTATCCAACACGCTCTCCTGGACTAACATTTCGCTCTATGACCTTCCGAACGATTGGGTCAATATCTCGGTCCACTCCGGGGTATTCTATTATGATTACGACTCCGGGAGCAGGCAACTCGGCGTCTTCTACAGTCCGGCGGCCGCCGACGTCGATTATGTGACCGCATTCGACCTTACCGCCTCGTCCGTCACGATATTCCTCTACGGGACGGACGGCACTCTATTGGCCGACAAATACATCTCTAGCAATCTCCTGGTCGCTGGGGACCTCGACGAGATCCGCTTCGAACTCCAGGGGTCTGTCTCGAATGCTCTGAGGCTCGACTACCTCTATGTTCTCGGATCCTCCACGCTGCCTGGAGCCACATCCGTCAGCCTCGGCCTCGAGCAGGTGAATCCCGACGACCTCGCTGAGGAGAAGAGGCTCGACCTAGATCCGACTTCGGTCACCCTCGAGCAATCCTTGAGGCAGGAGATTTTCGGGTTCGAGGATGTCGAGCTGGACAAGAAGATTACGGACCGAGAGCTTCTCAATGCAATCGGACAGACGGACATCCATCAACAGAGGGCAGCGGGAAGACTCGTTGCGGAGGGCTACAAGGACCTTCGGGGCTCCATCGAAGAGAGTCTCCTCAGCTACATAGCCAAGGTCGAGAAGGTCGAGACCGACGAGATCTATCTCATCGACTACTACATGGATTACCTCCAGTGCAAGGTGAAGATCGACGACCAAGTCGTCGACAAACTCGTCAATGAATTCAAGGAGATAGCTAGCCCAATCAGTTCTGTACTTGGAGCAACGCTGGAAGAACATACTACAACCAGCACCCTCACTACCCCCGCTTATGCTCAGAACATAACCTGGAAGACCGTAGGCTACATCATAGCTCCTCTCCCCACGTTAGTTCTAGAGGGACTTCGTGGCCTGGGTAGTTTCTCCAACGACCCATTCGGGATCAAGGACAGTCAACAGTGGACACAGGATAAACTCGACGAAATGTATCAGAATACGCTGGACCGCTACGACCTCACTATGAACCAGACCATGTCCTTGATGCGCGACTGGCAAGAGAGCACGGACGAGAAATACCAGCAGATCCGGCAGGACTATCTCAACTTCCTCAGTATCGCCCAGGCTCAGACAGCTCAGCTGGCTTCGGACTACAGCGAGCTGCAGGACAAGTTCGAGAGAACGATCAGCAAGTTCTTCTCGTACACCGAAAACCAGTTCGAGGCGACGAATGCGATCATCGCCAAGTTGCTCCTGCAGAACGAGAATTTCGCCAACGCATCTCAGGCAATGAGTCAATACTTCGCTGGCCAGCTCGCGAAGACGAATGAAGTGATCCTGAACATCTCGAGCGCGCTCACCAACGCCCTCAGCGGCCAGGATTTCTGGGCGAACGTCTACAGTGGCGGCAAACCAGCATCCGAACCCCTGACATTCTCAGGATTCTTCGGCAACAACGTCCGCACATGGACGCTGATCATTGTCGGGATTTTTATAACGATTGTAGTCGCCGCAGTCCTCCTTGTGGCTCTCAAGCCACACAAGGGGACCAGAAGCAGGAGACAGTGAAATGTCAGAACCAACGGAGTCAGGAACCAAGGGCAGATTCAGGACCGCTAGCATCACAGGAATGAGAGACTTCACTCGACTACTTTTTTCCTTCCCAATCATGTGCCTGGTAGCATTCATTCTCACGTTGGAACAAATCATTTTGAGGAGGCCAGATCGAGATGAAATCTTCTAGGATTGCCGGCATCATCATGGCGGCAGTAATATCAATTCTCATGCTGAGTTCGAGTCTGGAGATTACTGACAAAAACATAGTGTCAGGCGCATCGATACCCAGCGGGTCTAGTTCAAACCTTGTTGATGGAAATTTGACATTGTTCTCACAGAACTATACCACATTGGGCGCAATCCCAGACAATGTTTTCATAAGCAACTACTCAGATTATCCGATTAATGCCACCCTTTCATTCAAATCCGGTGGAATATGTCTGAACTCGACTGTTCATGGAAGATATGGAAAGATGTATCTGGCAGGGCTGTCGCCAGTTGGTAATTCTTCTTATCATGTGAATCTGTCCTTGAGCCGAGAAAATGCGGACACTCAATTTTATGTCATTCTTGGTATGACTCAGGTTGTTATACTGGATGAAGGTTATCAAATCAGGTTTGCGTGTGCTGGCCTTCCCTCAAAATACTTCAGCATCCCTCCAAATGCTTATGTGGAGCTATCAATAGATACATACAGTTACAATAGAACAAACCACATTTATGCCAATGGCTTCGATGGAGTATGGGTTTCCTTCAGCGATCCTGACAATGTGGCGGTCGTTTATTCCGTACCTCCCCCGGAATATGCAACAATTCGCATTGTTTTATATACCTCTACATGGGCGGAGATCAATATCCACAAAATGGAGCAGACAACCCCACAGCGCATGATTACAATCTATGCTCCAAATGATGAACAGGCCTTTGGTTACGATGGGCCGCACGCTTTGAACACTGTCGAAAATGGTTGGGCCCTTCTTCAATCCCATTCATATCGTGCTACGATTTATGCAGACATACTCTACATGAATCCGGGAATAATAGCCGAAGTACAGACACTTCTGGATCTAGGTTGGGAATTGGGGATTCACTATTCACAAGCATTGCGCGGGCTTTCTTTAGTCGATGCAAAAGCATTGATGCTATCCGAATACAATACGATTGCCGCAACATTTGATACAAATCCAGTCATTTGGTGTTCATCAGGAAATAGTCATAATGTGACACATGCCAATTTTGCGTTCAATACCCTTGATATGGTTTCCCGTTATTATCCACAAGGTTGGTCATTAGATTTCAATGATATAGCCTGGGAATATATCTGGAAGGAAAGTCTTAATGCGAGTTTTTGTTCGTGGACATACACCCATGAAACGGACCTAGAGCCATCTATAATATATTCAATCGATTGGAGCAAATTCGTACAATGGGTGGATAGCTATGTCGATGCTGGAATCAAGATTGTGCCTGCTGGCGAATGGTATCTTACCGCCGCCAACACCATTGATGCATATATCCCTAATATCGTGAATACGGGAGAAGTATCGTTTGAACTACTCGGCACAAATAACTATCCAACATGGTTGCGAATCAATGATACGGTGGTCTTTCCAGGTACTCAGAACAATGTAGTCAGTTCCGCAGGCTTCTCTGTTGGAAAATATGTTGGCGGGAATCATAAAAGTGGTCTTCGAGTATCACCCAACATTGGAACGGTGAATATTTCTATGTCTTCTTGGAATCCGAGTGCCGAGACAGTAGCATCTTGGAATTGCGTAGCATCGGGGGGAGCCGTCACCTTCACCCTCTCCGGCCTAGAGAGCGGGGTAGGCTACAAAGTCTATGTAGATGGGCATGAAATAATGCGTCAACACGACGGCCTCACAACTTTGACATTCACATATGATGGGCCTTGGAGTAGCCATACATTCGAAGTCAAAGTCTGGGATCCATATCAATCATGGGAAGATATCGCGCAGATAATGTGGTTCATCGGGATCATATTCGGAATGAGTGCGATTCTTATTCAGATTGGCCGGAGAGCCAGGGGGTGAAATATGAAACTGAAGAAGATTGGAGTCCTCGCAATTGCCATGCTTTCGGTCGCGGCGTTCGCATTCTCGATCAATGTGCAAGGCGCAGTCATCCACAATGCGGTCGCAACACCTTCAAGCGTGAAATGGGACCAGCACGTGAACGTCTCGATGGTCATCAGCTCTCAGACTACTGGTGACTGGGTCGGGAAGGTCTGGTGCAATCTGACAGCCCCGAGCGGGACAGTGTATCATCTTGGAAACAAGTCCGAGAACGTTGCGAACAACAATGTCTACCACTACAACAATTGGGTTTACGACCCTGCCGAATCTGGTATATGGACCGTGACATTCGAGTTCCAGAAGGCGAGCGGGTCACTGACGATATTGACCCACACAACGACATTCACAGTTGAACGGTCTGGCGTATGGCTTGGCCGGGCAATAGGTGACTGGACTGGAATGATCTGGTTGATATTCATGGTCTCGGCATTACTGCTGGTCATAGTAGCCATCTATGGCAGAGTCGGACGAGACGGAGGATCAACCTGAGCAACATGAAGGGGAATGCTACGTCATGGTTGACAAGCCAAAACCTCGTGATAAGAGTACCTTGGCCTCTTAGCATAAGGGTTGCCAATTAGCAGAACTGGCAAGCCGTCGTACTTAAATGTGCTGATTGATGATTTGCCGAGAAAAGAGGGCGGCTAAGTGGCTTGACATAATCATCTACCACCCCGGATGTCAATTTAGCTTCATCATGGCTTCGAAGGCTCTCTCATCCATGTCCGCAACTAGCTGAGCCCATTCAGCGACTGTCTTGCCGTGCAATTTCGTTGCTAGTACGGACTTCTTGAATTTCTCAAGCGGTTTGTGGTCAATGCGGTCTATTTTGGAGAAGTTGGTGTCCATTCGATACTTGTATCGAGCCATGAGTTGTCTGATCCGAGCCTGGTATTTCGGAGAAATGCTGTATCTTTCTCCTCTGGGCCAAGCGGCGACTTCCTTTCTCGCCTTCTTCAACAAATCTGGGCGGTCGTTGAACTGAAGCACGTAGCCTGCGCAATTTGTTTGTTGAAGATTCCTTGTACGAGCTCCCGTGTCTTCAGGCTCAACCACCAAGTAACGAGGCGGGTCGTGATAGTGTGCATCACGGCATTTTGCTATATCTATGGCTTTGTCGGACCAAGTCGCAAGTATTTTCGGCTTTCCATGCACGATGAACTCAGGAAGCCATGCCACGACCATGACATTGACGTTAGCCTTGAGTAATCGCCTTTGACTCTCTCGGAATCGACCAGTCATCTCGGTGGCGAACGGAAACCAACACTTGACTTCAATTCCCTGCAGGTACTTCTTTCTCTCTGCATTATCCTTCTTCAGGAGCAGGGCGAGGTCTGGGAAATCTGGATCCTGACGACACCAGTACGTGCCTTCTGGCCACTCTCCTTGTTCATTGAGATATGTCGCGAATTCGAACTCCAGTAGATTACCCATGACGGGAGAAAGCTTACTCACAACCTTGGCCATATCTGCGGCGTGTGCTCGGCTGTGGGGTTGTCCCAACGATACTACGTCGAGGGACTTCTTCTCCAACCCATGTATCAGTCTGGTAGCTCTGGTTACTGGATCCTCAGCGGCCACGATTGCACAATATGGGATTGCCCATGAATGCTATTGTCTTGACTGTGCTTTACTAATGGTTAATCATGTAAAACATTAGATACCAAGATGATTATTAAGTATCGAGAATACCATGAACGAATCTTGTAGACCAGCAGGGGTAGGCTACGTGCCACCGAAAAAACCAAAGGACAAGCATAAGAAGTCCGTCACCGTGACTCTTGAACCTGAACATTGCGTCTGGCTCCGAGAGAACTACAAATCACTGGGTTTTCGCAGCGAGTCACACGCTGTTGACGAGGCAGTTCGATTGATGATGGAGCTTAAGTCGAGGGATGTCAAGAAGCAGGCACCCTAATCTCTGAGTGTGGTCAGAATGTCACTGAAAAAGGGGGAGCAATCTCGTCTTGTCTCACCAGCATTGCCGCACAAACTGAAAGAAGCGCAACCCTCTCCAGTAGTGTTCTCCAGGGACGGTATATCTCTCTTCAATCGCAATGTGATGAACCTCTACGATGAGTGGGAGGAACCCGTCGTCATCATTTCTGACGGAGCCTACGGCTTGAAAGGTTTTCCTGGTGATCCACCAACGCCAGATGGGCTTCCGAACTGGTACAAGGCTCACATCGCCAAATGGTCGGAAAGGTCGACGCCGTTGACCACTCTCTGGTTCTGGAACACGGAATATGGCTGGGCGAAAGTCCATCCACTCTTGGAAGATAATGGTTGGATGTTCAAGAGCTGTCATATCTGGGATAAAGGAATGGCGCATGCAGCAGGAAACTCAAATACTCAAAACCTCAGTCGACTCCCAATAGTCACTGAAGTGTGCGTTCAGTACATTCGAAAAGCAGAATTCAAAGCGGGGTCCAGGACTCTAGGGATGAAGGAATGGATACGTGAGGAATGGGAAAGAACGGGGATACCTTTGAGCAAGTCCAATGAAGCTTGTGGAGTCAATAACGCCGCAACAAGAAAGTATCTCACGAAAGATCATCTGTTCTACTACCCACCTCCAGATGCCTTTGAGCGATTAGTGACCTACGCGAATAGACAAGGAGAACCAGAGGGAAGACCCTATTTCTCTATTGATGGTGTGCGACCTATCAGCAAAGAGCAATGGTCTCGAATGCGCGCGAAGTTCCATTGTCCGGTAGGCGTGACTAATGTCTGGCGGGAGCCCCCTCTTCACGGGAAGGAACGATTCAAGCTTGGAAGCAGTGTAGTGCACTTGAACCAGAAGCCGCTGAGACTGATGGAGCTCACCATCCAGATCTCTTCAGACCTAGGAGATATGGTGTGGGAGCCTTTCGGTGGTCTGTGTACCGCTGCAATTGCGTCCTACAGGCTAGGGCGTCGTTGCAGGAGCGCCGAGGTGGTCCCCCGATTCTATGAGCTTGCGAAGGAACGACTGGCGAAAGCCCAGCCAATGCGCCCACATGCCAAGAAGACTCTGGAAGCGTTCTGACCAGGAATGATTGCGGCGCGCGGCTGCGACGAGGGCGCCTATGAAGAAGCAGCCAAGGTCAAGAACGCCGAGGATGTTGAGACTGAGCTGAAGACCGTCGAAGACATCATACGAGAGATTTGATCAAAGACGATCCTCGGGGTGTAACTTGGAAGATTGAGGATTACTGAGGTTCTGTTCGAAGTCGGGTGGTGAAATGAAGGTCCGAGATGGCTGTAACAGTTCGGGTGACTAGGGTGTCATGACTGCTCACTTGCGGTTGAAACGAATATTGATCTTGAGAGTATCCCCCTTCGCTTCGAAGGACCACTGTACCTCATCGCCTTCTTTCAATCCGAACTGTCTCACGTAGCTTATGGGAACCGTTGTTTTCAGTGAGGGCTTACCATTCCTGACACGGGTGAGAGTCGTAACCTCTCCGAGAAAATCGTTCACACCCAAGCCTCCGATGAGGCACATAGCCGGGAACAGCCATAAGATTGCCTCCCGATAGATGTCCAAATAGACAAAGAATAGACAACTATCAGACTATGCATAGCCAGATGTGATAAGCTATGCGAAATGTTATAACATAGAAGCATCATTAGTGAGATGGCACTAGGCGCCTCCAAGGTTCGACGGCCCTTAGGCAATGCGGTTCGAAAAGGGCGGTCGAATGCCCCAGGAGGTGGGTAGAATGTGCCCACACGCCCAGAGGGCAGAGGATGACCCTCGCGAATCGCGGACCCGGCAGGGACGCACGATTGGCGCCTAGTGCCCCTCAGATACTGGACTGAGCTATTGGTGGGCGGATATTTCATATTTGTGATATACATTCTATACTGTAAGTAGGTGAAGAATCGGAATGGCCAGGAAAAGAACGAACCAAGAGTCTGGATTGCGGAATAGCATAAGCTATAGGTTTCATTTCAAGGGACTAGTTAGTCATCTTAATGAGATAGCGAGAGGTAATTCTACACTCGGCGATATGCCGTCGGAGATCATTCGTTTTTCCATCCAAGCAGGTCTGATTACGGATTCTGGCGCAATAACGGAGAAGGGGAATCTATTCCTCAAGAACCCAAAGGTTTGTGTCAGAGTATTCCGCTCCGTTATATTTCAGATAGCACAGTTCGCACAGATATGGAACCAAGTCGAGGAACAGGCGTCCAGAAAAGGGAATGTCATAACTCGACCGGAGATACAAGAATTCGTCAAGAAGTCCTTGGACCCTAAGATCAGCAGTTCCAAAACTAGCACCAGTAGCGTGTATACAGGCAGAGTCGTGGAGTGGGCTTTATCCGCTGGATTATTGAGTCCAATTGAACCAAGAGGCAGGATTGTCAAGTATAACGTCCACCCGAGAAGTGAACTCGATGCGGAACCAGAGTTAGAGAACGAACAGGAATTTATCCAGGAGATACTTGTACCACATGCAGAGCAACCAGCCGTCCAGTCCCCTGTTCGAACGCATATGGGTTGCGTCGACGAAATAGACCATCTAGTGTGCGCATTAAGTCGCCATCCTTGGGACCCCGAGCTAGTGAAGGATGTGAAGTCGCTGTCTGAACTCTGGAAGAAAGCACAGAGCCATTCACCGCATGAACAGAGAGAAAAGAGAATGATATTGCATCTCCTCGATCACGCACTGAGGAGTGGGCGTCGCGATGAGTTTGAAATGGTTGCGGAAGCCATCTGGATTCTGAGAAGGGAGTTCCGAGAATCTTCTACCTAAGGCTGGCGACCTTCTTTCTGATTATCCTTCGTGGAATATCCCAGTACGGACTCTTGCATTTGGGGCAGACCTTGGGTTTCCGATCCAGGCTTTGTCTGGGCATCCAGATATGGCCACATCTCGTGCATTGAAGCCCCTCTATGGTGATTCTCGGCACCATGCTCAGAAATATACCTTATGGTATATTACCTTTTGGTATATTGACATATCTAGCCACAACCTTGATATATACTCTAAAGGTATATACCTATTAGGTATAGGATTTAGAATGACGCTTGAACTGACTCCTTCGGAAGACTTGAGAATCCTTAAGCTCGCAATCGCGGCTCGTCGAGGGAACAAGGCTGAGGGAGAGCCCATCATAAGTTGGAGCGCAACGGATGAATCCACATTCCGAGGGCTAGGGGGGCGATAGGGTGCACATATCAACCCCAGATGAACCACGCGGGTCCGAAGTCAACAAGGCTTTCTCGATGAGCTACGAGATTGGCCCTGAAGGACCCGAAATTGTGCCGTTTCAGACCGAAGGCTATTCACTCTTCGGCTCGGAACCAGAAGCTCCGGACTTCTCAAATACAATCTTCGAAGACGGAGAAGGGGCTCGGTTCTCTGATCCTACGCCAGAGCAGCCAATGGAGGCTTCGAAGTTCCTTAGCTTCTTAGGGCTAGATCCGATAACAAAGGAGCTGCGCTCGTTCTACAAGGACCTCGAGCACTTCCATTACCCACTCGACGCAATGCTTCGTACGGCCATCTACCAGAGACTGGTGGGACTGAGACACACAACGCAGCTAGAAACGAAACTGAACAACTCCTGGAAGGACTCAATCCCGCG
>Ga0315296_10000387_pt1 | contig 40530 bp, 26 predicted proteins | sample YL17G14_18_MG_FD_203921 | JGI IMG/M metagenome (GOLD analysis project Ga0315296, IMG submission 203921) | Sediment microbial communities from Yellowstone Lake, YNP, Wyoming, USA - YL17G14_18 | ecosystem: Environmental > Aquatic > Freshwater > Lake > Sediment | place: USA: Wyoming | collected... | reverse complement strand
GGCAGCTTCTGGCCAACGTGCGGGCCGAGGATGTGGCGGCGGCCTTGGTACACCTCTCGCACCTAGATGAAGCCGTTGGCAAAGCCTTCAACATCGCGGACGAAAGCCGCCCAACGCTGGAGGAAGCGTTGACCATCGCAGCGAGGACTTTTGGGGTGAACCCTCCTAAGCTGCATCTACCTGTTGCGATCGTCAAGGCCTTCGCCCGCACGCAAGGGTTTGTCTCTGGGATGAGGGGACGGATTCCGGATCTGGAATACGACGCGGTGCGCTACCTCAGCAGTGACTATGTGGTGGACATAACCAGGCTGAAGAACACTGGCTACAAGTTCATCTATCCTGACTTCGAAGAATCGATGAAGCAGTTGGGAGAATGGTATAGGAACACCGCAAAAGCCTCACGTTGAATAGCAGGCTGGGAGTGCACGCTATGAAAGCAGTAGTAATCACAGGACTTGCCGAAGGGATCGGGCGCGAGGTTGCAAAGCTGCTGGCCGCCTCGAAGGTGCCGGTGGCCGGCTTTGATGTCGACAAGGATGGGATCGAGTCCCTTGAAGAGGAGCTGACCAAGGCGAACTGCGATCACCTGTTGATGACGCTGGACATAGCCGATCGCCCCGGCATCCTGAAGTTCAGGGACATGGTGCTGGAGAAGTTCGGGCGAGTGGATGTTGTACTCTCCAATGTGGGTATCGGCTTCTTCGGGCCCTTCGAGGAAGTGGATCTGGAGAAGGCCCTGAAATGCATGGAGATCAACGTTATTGGCACCGCTGCGATCTTCCAGGCTTTTCTACCTTCGATGCGTGAGAATCGCGCGGGAAAGCTGATTGCCATGTCGTCGCTGGTCGGGCAGATTCCCTTCCCGTTCGAATCGATCTACTCGGCGAGCAAGTTTGCGGTCGAGGGGCTGGTTCTGTCCCTGCGCTACGAGGTGGAGCCTTTCGGCATGAAGGTTGCCTTGATCCAACCGGCCCAGGTATCAACCTCATTTGCTGCCAAGATCCATAGACTTCCGCCAGAGGGATCGCCCTACCGAGAGCGGGCTCGGAGATTCATTGAAAGAGACGAGGAGCTGATCAAGACGGCCCCGACTCCCATTCAAGCAGCGGCTCAGGTCGTCAAGGTCATCAACGCCAGGAATCCCAAGCTCTACAACCAAATTGACCTTAAGAGCAGGGTGTTCCTCTCGCTCAACAAGATGTTGCCGCAACCCGTGCGGGACGCAATATTGTTGCGCCAGATGGACATAAGAGTATGAGGCTCAACCAGACGGCGGTGCCGGTTCACAGACCACGGTGATGGGGACGTTGAGATGACCTTGCTCTATATCCGCGGGCTGACGAGCCAAGGAGCGAATTCACATGTTGTCTAGGCAGAAAGTGGCGGACAGGCGGTGCAGCGCCCGGGTTGAACGTCTCCGGCAGCGGATGGTAGATGCGCCGCGCGAGCTGTGCATCGAGCGGGCTCGGTATTTGACCCAATCTATGTCGGGGAACTGGAATCTGAACCCGCTTACCCGCATGAGCATGGCGCTGGAGCACATTCTCGATAACGTGAGTGTTGTCATCAGAGACGATGAACTCATCGTGGGATGCCGGACCAGCAAACTCAACGGGGCGCCCCTCTTTCCTGAGAACAAGTCGAAGTGGATCGAGGGAGACCTGGAGGCCTTTGGGCAGAGAGTACTCCAGCAAGTGCTTATCACGGAGGAAGAACAACGGGAACTCAGGGACGACATCCTCCCCTTCTGGCGCGGCAAGACGGTAGAGGACCGGCTGGAAGAGCTGTTGCCGGAAGATGTGGCCAGCGACATGGACAAGTACGTCTTTACCATGATCCTGGAGATCACTTACGGCATCGGCCACTTCACGATGAACCATCCCAGGGTGCTGAAACTGGGGCTTTCGGGGATCATTGCAGAGGCTCAGGAGCGGTACAACGCACTGACCCCTGAAGAGCGGCTGGAAGACAAGGGCCTCTTCTATGACGCGGTGATCCGCTCGCTGAGGGCCACCATAAGGTTCGCCAATCGATACGCCGATCTCGCGGCCTCGCTGACTGAAGATGAAACCGATCCGGACCGGGCCGAGGAGCTGAGGACCATCGCCCGGGTCTGCCGGCGGGTTCCGGAGCACCCGGCGGAGACCTTCCACGAGGCGGTCCAGTGTGTTTACTTCATTCATCTCGTGTCCCAGATAGAGTCTGGGGGGAACTCCATTTCGCTGGGTCGGATAGACCAGATTCTCTATCCGTACTACGTGGCCGACAGGCAAGCGGGCAGGATCACCCCGGAGCAAGCGAGGGAGCTTCTCTCACTGCTCTTCATCAAGACCAACGAAATATGGAACGTCCTGGAGGAAGCGTATATTCCCGGCGGCGAAGGTGTGGAGGGAAAGACAACACAGAACGTGACGGTCGGCGGTGTTGGGGTCGATGGCGAAGACGCCACCAACGAGCTGAGCTACATTGGGCTGGACGCCTTTGCCGACGTGCGCACGGTTCAGCCCAACTTCGGGGTCCGGCTGGGCACGAATGCACCCCAAGACTTCTTCAGAAGGGCGATCGAGTACGCGATAGACGAGGTTCCGCTGCACCTATTCAATGACGAAGCGGTCATCGAGTCCCTGCTGCGAGCGGGACACACCCTGGAGGATGCGCGCAATTACGGCGTTGTGGGATGTCTTGAGCCGAACGCGCAGGGCAAGACGTTCGGCTCGACCTTCGCCGTCCAGTTCAGCGGCGTTAAATGCCTCGAGTTCGCCCTGAGCAATGGCATAGACAACATCTTCGGCTACCAGGCCGGCATTGAGAGCGGAGACCCCGCCCGATTCACCTCCTTCGCTGATGTATGGAGCGCCTACGGCGCGCAGGTGTCCTATTTCATAGGACAGATGGCTAAAGGCATGGCAGCGCTTGACCAGGCCATCGCCGAATCTGTGCCGTCCCCGTTTGCGTCGGCGATGATAGACGGCCCGATGGAGAAGGCCCTGGACCTTACCCGTGGAGGGGCCATATACAATTCGACCGGTGTCCAGTTGATCGGCTTCTCAAACGTGGTGGACAGTCTGTACGCGGTAAAGAAAGCCGTCTTCGAAGACGGGGTGATGTCGCTGGGGGAGCTGGCTAGCTGTCTGGCGGACGACTGGGACGGCGCCGAGGACCGGCGATCCCACCTTCTGCACAAGATTCCCAAATACGGAAACGATGATGACGAAGTAGATGCCATGGCGGCGAAAGTGGTGGACCACTTCTGCGACGAGCTGCTGAAGCACAGGAACTATCGAGGTGGTGCATTCTGGCCGGGGGTGTTCACCGTTGGATTTCACGTTGCCATGGGCGCGTTTGCCGGCGCGAGTGCGGACGGGCGCCGCGCCGGTGATGTCCTCGGGAACGGAATCACCCCGACAAACGGGTCTGCCATTAGCGGCCCGACGGCGGTACTCAACTCGGTCACCAAGCTGTCTCTCACACGCATCTACAACGGCGCCAACCTCATGCTGAGGTTCAACGCAAGCAGCCTTAAGCCTCAGATTCTCACCGCGCTGGTGCAAGCGTATTTCCGGCGAGGTGGATGCCAGATTCAGTTCAACATGATCGACTCCGCCACCCTGAGGGAGGCCCAGGCGCACCCTGAAGAGTATCGCGACCTGGTGGTGAGGGTGAGCGGATATTCGGCCCTGTTTACAGGGCTGAGCGAGATAGCCCAAGACGAGATCATAAGCCGCATGGAATACAAATTGTAGGCTGCACGCAGCCTTGTCAGGTAATTGATGCTCCGCGAGCGGAGGCATGGAATGACAAAAGTCGCGACAATGAAAGAAGCCGTAGCCAGACATGTCAACGACGGCGACTTTCTTTTCATTGGCGGCTACATCTGTAGAACCCCGTTCGCCGCCATTCACGAGATCATTCGCCAGGGGAAGAGGGACCTGACGATAACCAGGAGCAATGCGTCCGATGACTTCGACATGATGATCGGCGCTGGCGTGGTGAAACGGCTTATCGCTACCTTTCTTTCCCTCGGCTTTTTCGGCCTGGCACGCTGCTACCGGCGCTCGATCGAGCAGGGGCTCCCGCACAAGATAGAAGTGGAAGAGTACACGAACCTGTCCTTGCCCATGATGCTGATGGCCGGCGCCATGGGGATGCCGTTCGTGCCTGTCAAGGACATGGTGGGCTCGGACCTGATGAACGTGAAGTCTTTTATGGGCGACGGCAAGTACAAGGTGATCAACTCCCCCTTTGACGGGAGCCCAATCCTGCTGGTGCCAGCGCTTCACCCCGATGTGGCGATAATCCACGTCCAGCAGGCCGATGAATTTGGGAACGCTCAAATATGGGGCATTGGCGGCGACTGCCAGGTGGGGGCCAACGCAGCCAAGAAGGTCATCGTGAGCTGCGAAAGGGTCGTCAGCAGGGAGATCATCGGGAAGGACCCTTCCCGCACAATCGTTCCCGACTTCAAGGTGGTCGCGGTCGTAGAGGAACCCTTCGGTTCCCACCCTGGCTACACACCGGGCTTCTATGACGTGGACTTTCGCTTTGGCCAGGAGTACCAACAGGCGTCCAATACGGTCGAGGGCTTTCAGGGGTTCCTCGACGAATGGGTATTCGGCGTTGCAGACAGGACCGAGTACACACAGCACTACATATCGAGATTCGGGTACTCGGCATTCAAGGACCTGCAGGCCGGATTCGATTACGGGTACCCCGTCAGCTACGCGTATTGAGGCACCCGAAATAGCCGAAGGGCTTGGAACGAGAGGGCCGGAGATGAGCAAACACCTCGACGGCTATACAAAGCCCGAGCTCATAGCCTGCTGCGGCGCCAGGGAGATCAGGGACTACGACGTGGTTCTGGTCGGGACCGGCTTTCCTACGATGTCCGCCGGCATAGCCAGGCATACCCACGCGCCGAACGCCAGGTTGATGCAGGAATCTGGTGTCTTCGATGCCCAACCGAAGAGGCCGGCACTGTCCGTAGGCGACCCATGCCTGAATCCGGGAGCGGCCATGACAGGCACCCTATTGGACGTAATGGGGATGTTCCTGCAAGGAGGCTGCGTGGATGTCGGCTTCCTGTCGGGCAGCCAGGTTGACAAGTACGGAAACATCAATACCACCGTTATCGGGGACTACAGCAATCCGAGAAGCCGTCTTCCCGGCAGCGGTGGGGCCAATCCCATTGGGTCGTTGGCGAAGAGGGTGATCATCATCGCCCTGCACGACACCCGCCGGCTGGCCGAAAAGGTGGACTTCATTACCACCCCGGGATACATCGATGGCGCGGGGACCAGGGAGAAGTGGGGGCTTCCGCCAGATACCGGCCCAGAGGCCATCATAACGAACAAGGCCGTGCTCCGCTTCGACAAAGCCACGGGAGAGGCCTATCTGGCAAGCTACCACCCGGACACTTCCGTAGACGAGGTCCGCGAGAATACTCCCTGGGACCTCAAAGTGGCGGATGACGTGCATGAGACGGAACCGCCGACTGAAGAGGAACTCAGGGCTCTGAGGGAGATACTTGACCCCAACCGGTTGATCTCTGCTTATGAGAGGCGTGGTTACGTGTGATGCCCTCGTAGCGTCGGTGCGCCAGAGAACGACGGCTGAAAACAGGGAAGAAACATGGAATACACACGGAAGCTGGCGGAGTCTTGCGCGGCGATCTCTTTGCAGCGCCTGCCTGCCGAGGTGATTGACAAGGCGAAGCTCTGCATCCTGGACTTTGTCGCCAACGTCTATGGCTCACTGGAGCTGGAAGCGGTTTCAAGGATAGTCTCGTACATACGTTCACTGGGCGGACCCGAAACCGCTACGGCTCTCGGTTGCGGGTTCAAGACAGGAATCCACAATGCGGCGTTTCTCAATGGTACCGCCGCTGAGGCAATTGAAGGCCAGGACGGACTCCGGTTCGGAGGGAACCATCCAGGTACCGCCGTTATCCCCGCTGCCCTTGCGGTGGCAGAGAGTCTGCGCCTGGGCGGCAGAGAGGTCATAGAGGCAGTGGTGGCGGGCTACGAGGCTGCCGGCCGGCCCGCTGCGGCGATGCATCCCCATCATACGCTCGCGGGGTTCCTGCCCACGGGCACTTGCGGCGCCTTTGGGGCCGCGGCCGCAGCTTCTAAGCTCATGGGCCAAGATGCCGAAGGCATGCTCAACTCGTTGGGGAACGCTGGATACCTCTTGCCCCTCTCGATGGCTGAACACCTGATGGGCGGGTATACTTCGAAGATCGTGCAGGGTGGCCAGGCCGCAAGCGCTGGTATCACGGCCGCCGGACTGACCGGCGCGGGCATTACGGGAGCGCCTTACGTTCTCGAAGGCTCGAGTCTGAACGGAGGCTTCACACAGATCACCACCCGCGGCGAGCCCGATCTGAAGAGAATTGTTGAGGGGCTCGGCGAGCACTTCTCCATCATGGATATCTACTTCAAGCCCTACACCGCGTGCCGACATACCCACGGCGCTGCGCAGGCGGCGCTGGAACTGGTGAGCAAGGAGCATCTCGACCCGCGAGACATTGAAGCAGTGGATGTCTACACGTACTCCATCGCCTCCTTAGCCGTCGGCAAAGGCGTAACCACCGAAAGCACCTTCGTCTCGGCGCAGTTTTCGCTGCCCTATGTCGTGTCAGCCTGCTTGATCGACGGAGAGATGGGGCCGGCGCAACTAAAAGAAGATCGAATCTCCGACCCTGCCATCCTCGAGCTTTCCCAAAGGGTCAAAGTCAATGTGGACCCGGAGCTGGCCGCGGCCTATCCTGGCATGACCGCGAGCCGGGTGGAGATCAGGCTTAAGAGTGGGCCGACACTGGTGAGGCAGGTCGACATCCCAAAGGGAGACCCGAGGGACCCAATGACCGCCGAGGACCTGGCTGACAAGGTGAAGCGTTTCGCCTCAAGAAAGGATGAGAGAACGCTGGACCAGATAGTCAGCCTATCGCTCAAGCTTGAGAATGTGGGGGACATCAGACAACTAACATCGATCATCTGATGGGATCACGGTTCCCCGGACACAGCGGGCAGGACCGGGCCTAGCAGCGGCACAAAGGAGAAAGACGTGGACTTTGACTTGAATGAAGAACAACGCATGCTTGTCGACATGCTGCACACCATGGGAAAGCAGGAGAACTTCAAGCAACTCGCGGTGGAGATCGACAAGACCGGGGAGTTTCCTGTCCATTTGGTGAAGAAGTATGCCGACCTGGGGCTGCTGGGAATGACCCTATCGCCCGAGTATGGCGGCGGCGGCCAACCCGCCACAAATGCCGTACTGGCTGTCGAGGAACTGGCGAAGTTCAGCCCTCTCATTGCCACTCCGGTATTCGAGTCGAATATCGGTCCGGTAAGGGCTATCGACACTCTCGGTACCGACGAGCAGAAGAGGACCATCATACCCGGCGTATGCAAGGGCGATCTGAGCGTCTCGGTCTGCATGACCGAGCCGGAGGCCGGATCGGATCTCACTTCCCTCTCCACGAAGGCGGTGGAAGATGGGGACGGATACTTGCTCAACGGGCGCAAGACGTTCATCTCGGGTGGAGGAGAGGCGAGCCACTATTTTGTCTATTGCCGATTCGGAGACCTCCCGGGATACAGGGGTATCGGGGCTGTCATAGTCGAGAAGGGAACGTCCGGCTTCACATTCGGGAAGCAAGAAGAGTTCCTGGGGTTGCGAGGCATGCCGTCGTGCGACCTCATATTCGAGGACGTAAGGATTCCCAAGAAGAATGTGGTAATTGGAGCAGGGGAATTCAGAAACCTGATGACGACGTTCGACCTCGAGCGCTGTGGCAATGCGGCGATGTGTCTTGGCGTTGCCGGCGGAGCCGTTGAAGAGGCAAAGGCCTACGCGCTGGAACGACAAGCTTTTGGCAGGCCGATATGCGAGTTCCAGGACGTACAGTTCATGATCGTCGACATGGCCGTGAAGCTGGATGCTGCCCGGCTCCTCGTCTATCGAGCTGCCGCTGGCGCTGGCAGGGGCTTCCCTTCGATGTATGAGTCTGCCATGGGGAAATGCTTTGCCAACGAGATGGCTGTCGAAGTGACCAACGCGGCGATGCAGGTTTTCGGCGGCTATGGATACAGCAAGGAGTTCCCGGTGGAAAGAATGCACCGGGACGCGCTGGCTTGGAGAGTTGCCGGCGGCACCGCTCAGATGTTAAAGATCACCATGGCAAGCATCCTTTTCGGGAGGCGGTTCAATCAAAGGGCCGAGGCGTGACTGCGTCTTGCCCTCTGAGATTGCCGGTAGCGGGTCCGTGGGAGTGTCAACCAAGGAACAGCCGCTGTGACGCATGGAGAATGTGGCCACCCGCGGCGTTCGCGTGACATAAGGCAGCGTCTGGAACAGCCATGGAAGGAAGGTGATGGCAGTGCGTATCTCTAAGCACCGATGGCTCCTGCTAATTGGGGCCCTGGTTGCCGCAGCGGCGCTGATGGCTGTGGCTTGCGGGGAGGAGAAGGAAAAGGAGACGGCAGAGACCCCGGGCGCCTCGCCCGCAGCGACGCAACCGTCAGGCGAGAAAGTCCCGGGCGTCACCGACACCGAGATCCTGCTGGGGACCCACTTCCCCCTCAGCCAGACCCCAGCATCCGCCTACGCGGCCATCGTCGAAGGCATTAGCGCCTACTTCGACTATATCAACTCGCAGGGCGGCGTCTACGGGCGCAAGATCAAGCTCCTCATTGGCGATGACCACTACAACCCGGCGGACACGGTGGAAGTGGTGCGCAAGCTGGTGGAGCAGGACAATGTCTTCGCCGTGGCGTATGGCCTCGGCGAGTCCACCCACCTTGCCGTCTATAAGTACCTGGAGGAGCGCGGCGTCCCGGACCTCTTCGTGGGCAGCGGCATCCGCAAGTTTACGGAGCCGCTGGTGAGGAGCCGCTTCGGCGCCAACCCGAACTACTACACCGAGGGGAGGATGCTGGGCCAGTACATCGCCGAGAACTACCCGGGGAAGAAGCTGGGCCTGCTGGTCCAGAACGACGAGCTTGGGGCGGACGGCGAGGCGGGCATCCGCAAGGCTTTGGAGGGCAGCGACGTCGAGATCGTGGCCCTGGAGACCTACGAGTCCGTCCAGTTTGACGTTACCGCCCAGACGCAGCGGCTGAAGGGCGCCAACCCCGATGTCGTCGTCGCCTACGCCATCCCGCCGCAGGCCGCGAGCCTGGTCAAGGTGTCGCGCGAGGTCCTGAACTGGAACGTGCCTATCTTGATCAGCGGCGTGTCGGTCACCGACATCTTTATTCAGCTAGCGGGTGCCCAGAACGCGGAGGGCGTGGTCAGCGTGGTCTTCGGCAAGCAGGTCTACCAGACGGATGACCCAGCGATCCAGCAGCACATCCAGATCATGAAGGACTTTGGCCAGGGTGTGGAGCCGTCTAACTTCAGCCTCTACGGCCAGGCCCTAGGCGAGCTGATGGTGAAGACGCTGGAGAACGCGGGCCCGAACCTGACGCGGGAGAGCGTGATAGAGGGCGCCGAGGCCATCCGCGACTGGTGTTGCACCGGATGCCTGGTCCCCATGAACATGAGTCCCACCGATCACCGCCCGATTGAGATGGAACTCTACACGGAGGTGAAAGGCGGGAAGTGGGTGCCGATCAGTGAGCCGATCAGCTTTGAGTCCACGCCGGGCAAGGTCATCGGCTGCAAGGGGATGGGCGAGCCCGTCTATGCCGAGGAAGGGCAGTGACGCCGGAGTAAGGGTGCTGCTTGACGTGCTGCCCCGCCACTGGCGGGGCAGCCGCCTTCTGCGCGATCGGCCTGGGCCACCGGCACGCCGGGGCGGGCCTAGATGTAGCTCTCGATGAGTTTTTGGGCGCCGGCCAGAGCCAGTACGTCATTGGCGCCGTCCTCGATCAGGGCGGCGCGGGCATCCCTGAATAGCTTCTCGATTAGGAACTCCTTGGAGAGGCCGTAGCCCCCGAAGAGCTGGACAGCGTCGCTGGCAACCTCAAAAGCGACCTGCGTGCAGTAGACCTTGGAAGCGATGCCGTACCTCGACACCGGCGGCATGGCCACCGAATTGTGGATCGCCACCGCCCGCGATAGCTGCCTTGCCGATTCTACCTTGATGAACATGTCGAACAGCTTCCTCTGCACCAACTGGTGCTCGCAGATCGGCTTTCCTCCCTGCACCCGCTGCTTGCAGTAGGTCAGCGCCTCCTCAAAGGCGGCGCGGGCAACGCCGGTGAACGTTGCTCCCATCCCGCCATTGGCGATGGCAAGGATCAGGTCTCCCGCAAAGGCGTACATGCCCTCCTCCACCAACACGTAGTCCTTTGGGATGCGCACCTCATCGAAGAAGATCTCTCCCTGATTGAGGGCGCGCTGCCCTAGCTTGTTGAGGGGCTTTCCCCGTGAGACGCCGGGAAGATCGAGGGGGACGACGGCCACGCCGCTTGAGGTCATTCCCTTTGACCGGTCGATGGCGAAGTGGACCATGGCATGGGTGGCGATGGTACCGTTGGATACCCAGGCCGACTTCGCGCCGCTTATCACCCAGTCGTCGCCGTCACGCCTGGCCCGCGTATCGAAGGACATGCCGGGGTTGTTGGCGTATTCCGGGATCGATGCTGCCGCTGCATCTGAACCATGCTGCGGCTCGGTGATCGCCCAGCAACCGATGTATTTCGCCTCCCTGTCCTTGATGAACGGGGTTACTATCTCGTCCATGATACGCTTGTTGCCGGTCATCTGGGCCGACATCAATCCCATCGCGAAGGGCATGCCAGACGCGCCCAGCCCGATGGCGAAGTCGGAGGCTCCCCAGCCCATCTCTTCGGCGACGACGTGACTGTCCAGCCCGCGCACGTTGGCGCCGCCCAGCTCCTCGGGCATCCCGGCGAGGTGACGTTCCAGCTCGTAGTACTTCCGGAACACGTCCCAGAGTACCGAGCCTTCCTTGATCACGTCTTCCGGGTCCGCGAGCTTGTCCAGCTCGATGCTGGCCGGCCGAGTTATTTCAGCGGCGAACCTGTGCGTCGCCTCCTTCAGAGCTACTTGGGTGGGGGTCAATTCGGGGTTCAGGTCGAGATAGGTGCTCATCTCAGCTCCTCTTTCGTTAAGTCGGCCCGTTGGGCCTCCATAGTTACACGCGCTGCGTTTCGACGCAATCGGGTCACGCCTGCGGCCCAACGTGGCAGGGAAGCCGCTACGAGGCCTATGTAGCCGATCTTGGTGCTTGCACCGGCCACCAGGACTGCATCGACCGCTGCCGGTTAGATGCCATAGAGATGGTGAAGGCCGCGGGCAGCAAGAGGCTCAAGGCTGCCATCGACCCCGAGAAGTGCTTTGGCTGCGGCGCCTGCGTAGTTGGCTGTCCTCCCGAGTCCCTGAAGATGCGGGTGGTGCGCCCGCCGGAGTTCATCCCGGGCGCCGTCGCCTAGCTCAGCAGGGACCCAGGCGAGAGAGGGCTCACTCAGCCAGGCCGACGTTGCATGTGGCCCCTCGGCTCGGGCTTTCTACCGATGCGGCTGCGCGAACCGGGCCCGAGAAGCAGAAGCTCGGCCGAAAGGCCGAGCTTTCCTGACTTGTGCGCTTGGGGTGGGAATCGCCACTCCAAGCCGCCACCCCTGCCTTGCACGCGGAGGGTCGCAGCTCCTTCCAGATACGGATGGGACATTGGCACCCCATGGGCTAGCTGCGGCTCAGGGACGATAGTGCTCGTCCTCGGCGTACCGGGTCTCGGCGCCGATCAGGGTGTTGAACTCATCGAAGGCGAACATACTATCGCCCAGGCCCAACGTCGTTCCTTTCTCCCGGATCTCAGCATAAGTCCGCTCCAGAGCGCGGGCCGCGGCGTATAGACCCGAAAGAACAAACCCGATGCTGAAGAAGCCCATTTCGTGAAGCTCTTCTAGGGAGCAGAGGGGGGTCCGACCGCCTTCGATGAGGTTGACGGCGAGGGGCGGCGGCAGCTCCTGTCCGATGCGGCGCAGTTCGTCACGGTCCCGCGGCCCCTCGACAAAGAGTACGTTGGCGCCGGCTTCTTTGTACTGGCGGGCCCTGCTGATCGCCTCGTCCAGGCCGTGCGTCTCCAGAGCATCGGTTCGTGCCGTCAGAAGGAACGGCGCGTCGCCTATGGCGTCGCGGGCGGCCCGAATCTTGGCGACGTGCTCCGCCGCGTCGATGACCTCCTTGCCGCGCATGTGGCCGCAGCGCTTGGGCCAGCGCTGGTCCTCCAGGATGACTCCCTTCGCCCCCATGTGGATTAGATCTCTCACTAGCCGCTGGACGTTGAGGGGCCCGCCGTACCCGGTATCGCCGTCCGCAATCACCGCGATGCTTATAGCCGAGGTGATACGGCGCACCACGTCCAGCATTTCGGTCTGCGTGAGCAGCCCAAAGTCAGGCTCGCCCAGGTGGCTAGCAGACACACCGTAGCCCGTGACGACGACCGCGGGGAAACCGGCGCGCTCCGCGATCTTGGCCGACAGGACATCGTAGACACCGGGCATTACCATAAGCTTCCCATCGCGAACAAGTGAGTGTACAGGCTTCTCGACCGTAGCCGACGGCTGAGGCGAACCTTCGCCTGGCACACTCGCGCGGCCGGAGACGGCCGTCTCCGGCTCGCTCCCGTTGCATGCCGTGAGGGCCAGTCCCGCCGCGGCGGCCGTGCCCGCGGATGCGCGCAGCAGCCCTCGCCTTGACAGCTTCTGGTTCATGAAACCCCTCCCATAGTTGTTGGTAGCCATTTGCGTCCTACTCCCTTCTCGCTTCCCGACACGAATGCTAGTTCAACGGGGGTGCGCCAGTCGAGTGACCTGCCCGCACGAACGCTACCACAGTAGTCTATGCTAGTGTGACCATGGCTCCTAGCCGTAGTGAGGCGGAGCATCTGCCCTGCACGCCGGGGGCGGCCAGCGATGCGGGTGCTGCAGCCTACTTGTCCAGCCACATGTTGTAGGTGTAGGCGATCATGCCGGGGACGACATCCTCGTATCCCCGCACGTATCGCCAGCGCGCCGTGTAGGCGTAGGGGGCGTAAAGGTAGAGGAAGGGCCCGTGGCGGTCGATGATCTTGCGCGTTACTTCCAGGACCAGCTCCTGCCGCTCCTGGACGTCCGGCGTCACCAGGATCTGGTCGAGGAGAGCATCGTTGTCGGGCTCGGGCAGGTGGACGGGGTTCGCGTTCCTGGTCCAGTTCTTCGTGTGGTTGAACTGCAGGGGCAGTTGCTCATCGCCGTAGGGCAGGCCACCACCCACCATTAGCTGGAATTTCTGGCTGGTCAGGTCCGCGATCCAGGCGCCGAGTTCCTGGGGTACAAGGTTTACCGTGATGCCGGCCTCGGCCCACTGCTCCTTGATCATGGAAGCCAGGTCGGCGGTGCCGCCCGACGGGAACTTCATTTCCAAAGTCAGGTCGGTGACGCCGGCGGCCGCCAGTAACTGGCGGGCTTTGGCGACATCCCGCTTGTAACGCTGGCGCAGTTCCTCTTGGGGAAGCGACCAGAACTCGAGACCCCAGGAGACGGGGCCGGTGTAGTTCCCCTCGCCGAAGCAGAGCTTCTCGATCATGGCATCGCGATCGAGGGAGATGTCCATGGCCTCCCGGACGCGTACGTCCTGGAGGGCGGGCACAGCTATCTCATTGAGGTTGATCATGAAGATAGCGAGGTTGGCGGCTTTGGTGAGAATGACATCCTTGCTCATCCCGGCGACCTCGTCGGCCTGGATCCTGGTAGGTGCGCCGTATACATCCAACTGCTGCGCCTTGAAAGCCGCCTTCAGACTGGAGTCATCGGGGATTATCCGCCAGCTCATGCCGTCGAGGTAGGGGATGCCCTCAACGTAGTAGTTAGGGTTGCGGACCATGTCCATGATCTCGCCCCGAGCGAGACTCTCCACCTGGAAGGGGCCGGAGCCGAGGCCGTGGGACTTGAGGTCGCCGAACTGCTCTACAGCCTCTCTGGGTACGATGGTGGTACGGATGCCGCCGAACTCCCCCATGGTGTAGGCGTAGGGCCCAGCGAGGGCCACCTGGAAGGTGTAGGGGTCAGGCGCGGACTTGCTCTCAATCTTCTGGGTCCAGAACGGGGTCGCCTGCAAGGAAGCGATCCGGTCGAAGCTATAGACTGCGTCTTCGGCGACGACCTCGCGACCGTTGGCTGGTGGCAAGCTCTGGAAATGGATGCCGCGGCGTAGGTTGAACACGTAGGTGAGGTCGTCTGGCTGCTCTAACGACTCGGCATGGTCGAACACCAGCGTAGGTGGCCCCTCAGGCTGCTGGATCTCGTGGAGCAGGTAGCCGTAGATGAAGCAGATGAAGGCGAGGCCCATGGTGACCTCAGTATGGGGATCGATGCTCATGGCTGGGATAGTGGTGCCCAGGCGGAACACGCCTCCCCTCTTGATAGCACCTGTGGTGGGGGTAGGGCTGGTCGAGGTCGTCTCCTGGCTGTCACGGCAACCGAGGGCAACGAGCCCGGCGGCGGCAGCCGAACCAGCCAGGAAAGCGCGACGTGACATCTTCGGCATCGTGTGGCTCTTCCTCAGGACGTTTGCTGCCCGTTGTTCGGACAGTCTTCGCAGGCGTTAGCTTAAGCGGAGCGAGCAGCGCGGTCAACGGGTGTACTTGTCTCCTCCGCTAGCGACGCGACCGGTCCGGCAACGGCTGGGGGCGGCAAGGCCCCCGATCCTCAACGAAACGGATCGCTGGCACCGCTGTGCTGGTGTACAATCGAACGACTCAGCGCGCGGCACTCAGCGTTCCCGACAGGAGAGAGGACATGTCCACAGGCGTTGTGAACGGCGTTCGACTCCACTATGAGTTGCACGGCGATACCGGCGAACCGATTGTCTTCGTCCACGGCTATACCGGCGACATCACCGACTGGCAATTCCAGATAGCCGAGTTCTCGCCGTCCTACCGCGTCCTCGTCATGGACCTGCGCGGGCACGGACGCTCGGAGGCGCCGGCAGGTCGTTCCGCCTACACGATCCCCGCGATGTCGTCCGACGTTGAGGCGCTGGCAGATGAGGTCGGTTTCGCGAAGTACCATCTTGTGGGCCACTCGATGGGTGGCGCCGTCGTCCAGGAGGTGGCACTGCGCAGTCCGGAGAGGCTGCTCTCACTGACACTAGAGGATACTGCGCCGATACTCTACGTGCCGGGCAATGCCGAGATGGAGGAGTGGAACAGCAAGCAGATATCGCTTGCTGAGAACGAGGGGATGGCTGCTGTCGTGGCTCTGCACCGCGCCAACCCGCTGCCCCTGCCCGTGCCGCCCGATCTGGAGGAGATGGCGAACCGACGCCTAGCAAGGATGTCAGTCGATGCGTTTATTGGCGTCACGCTGGCGGGGCCGAAGTGGCAGGGCACCGTGGAGCGTGCTTCCGCTATCTCAACGCCGACGCTGATCATCCACGGTGCGCTCGACATGCCTCCGCTCGTGTTCGCCTCCAAGTGGCTGGCGCAGCTCATCCCGCACGCGAAAGTCGAGGCGATCCCTCAGGCGGGCCACTCGCCACAGTGGGAGCAGCCCGATCTCTACAACCGGGCGCTACGCCGACACCTCGAGGCCAATCGAGCCGGTTCCCGGGTGTGAGGCCTACCCGATCAAGGCTGAGGCACTGACGCTTGTCGGCCAGCCCATCCCCACCGAGGGCCGGGCGGCCATTCAACATCTCGTGGGTCGTACAGGGGTCAGCGCGGCGACAACGAGAAAGGCTGAGCGGCACGCCTAACCTTCTCTATGCATGTGGACGTTGGAGCGGGAGACGGGACTCGCCCAGACGGGCCCGGACGGGCCCCCGTCTGGGGGCGGCCGTCCGGCCGAACGCGCGGCAACCTGCTTGGGAAGAACGCTTCTCGGCGGATTGACCTTGCCCCCAGAAGGGATAACCTAAGGATTCATCTCGTAAGCACCCTTCAGGGCGTGCACGTAATCGCGCCACACGTGCTCATAGCGTTCGTCATTCACCACCGGCCTTCTTATCATCTTCAGGCAATAGGCCGACTGTCCCGGATTGCACCTCGGCTTGCTGTACAGCTGTAGCGCGAATTTCGAGAAGTCACGCACAAAGCAATCGAAGATCTGGTCGACGACGTCGGCGGGGACGTCACAGATGCGGGCGTTTTCGAGGATGAGTTGCCCGTAGGCGACTAACGTGAATATTTCGCCAACGGTGAGAAGGAAATCAGTGTCGCGACTCTGGCTCTCATCAGGAGGCGCCACGGCGAGCATTTCCGAGAAAACGGCGGTCTGCTCGCGGAAAACGTTGACGTTGGGCAGGTCCCAGTCGCTGTAGGCGATGTTGTAGTCGTGGAATTGAATATCGCCCATGCCCTTCGCCGGGCCCTGCTGGAACAGATAGTCGTCGTGCTTTGGCTCAGAGCGCTGACCGATGTTGGCATACTCGGCCGGGTTAAAGAAGTAGTTGGCCATGAACTTCAGGATGAGGGCGATGTTGACGTGGACCGTACCCTCGAGCTTCGGCAGGGCGCGGATGTCCATGGCGGCGCTCTCAAAGTACATGTCCTTCTCGAAACCCTTTGCCGCAATCACATCCCAGAGCAGATCTATGACTTCTTCCCCCTGCGTCGTCACCTTCATTTTCACTACTGAATTGAAGAGGAGATAGCGCCTGTCGTTCGGTGAAGCGACTCGCATGTAGTCGGCGGCCCGACGCGTGAAGAGCTCCATCGCCACCAGGCGGGCAAAGGCGTCGGTGAACATCTGCTTGACGTGCGGGAAATCCGTAACATACATGCCGTAGAGACGGCGATTGGCGGCATGGTTGATCGCCTCGTAGAAGGCGTGCGTCGAGATGCCGATGGACGCTGCGCCCAGGTTGAACTTGCAGATGTTGACAGTATTGAGGGCGGTATCCCAGGCCTCCCGCCCTTTCGAGAGTATCTCTGCCTCGCTTATGGGGTAGTCGCGCAGGGCGAAGGCCGAGACATAGGATTGGGAGGCGGTAACGTTGTCCAGCAGATCGTAGTTGGGCTTCGCCGAATCAGCCACGAAGAACACGTATTCCCCACTATCCGCCATCTTCCCGAAGGTCGAGACCATCGGTGCGACATTGCCATTGCCGATGTAGTACTTCTCCCCGTTTGCTCTGTAGTTGCCGTCGGGCTGAGGTGTGACTGTCATCTCCGTCGAGTAGATGTCCGCGCCGTGCTGGCGCTCAGACAGCCCGAAGGCGAATACTGCCCCGTCTTTCAGAAGTTGCGCCGCGCGGCGCTTCGCTTCCTCGTTCCGGCTCATCCAGATAGGGCCGAGGCCAAGTGTGGTGACCTGCCAGGTGTACCAGTAGTGGAGCCCGTAGAATGCGAGAATCTCATTGAAATCCACGTTGCGGAAGGTGTCCCAGCGCGAGTCCACATCCCCGTAGCTGGGAGGGGTGAGCAGCGTGGCGAAGATCTTCTCGTCCTTCACAAACGTGAGGAAGTCGTCGTACCAGACGCGCTGGTGAGCGTCCTCCTTGAGCCGTCTCTTCCCCTTCTTCTCGAAGAAGTCGATCGTGCTGGCCATTACCTCCAGCGAGCGCCCGTCTGGGTACCGTCGGCTGAGCTTTTTCGGGTTCAGTAGTATCATTCCTGGCCCTTCCCTCGATCGGCCTTCGGCTGCCCCCCTTTCGCGCTAAGGTCGCTGAGGGCTTTCCGATGGCCGCTATTCTACCGCAGCCGCACCGCAGGCAGCAATCGCAGCAAGCGCCTGTGGGATGCCAATACTACGTCCGCATCTCGTCGTGGGACTTGGACCCGCGACCCTCTGCCTATCACGCCGGGGGTTGGCCTACGCTCTCCACATACCGATAGAATTCTGGCACGCCATAGGAGAATCCTCAGCTCTTCGCTGGGCTCAGGCGAGCGCGGGGAGAACAGCGGGGTGCTTGTCGCTTCCGGCTGGCCGCCGTGTGCACTGAAGGAACGAGACCTACTCCTGAACCCTGGTGACGGCACCGCGCCTTGTCTCTACCGAGCTGCCCTAGGGGCTGATTATCGCCATGACCGCGCCTTGAGGCACGTTAGACCCGGCGGCAAAGCTAAGTGCCTTGACCGTTCCATCGATCGGGCTGGCAATATGGTTCTCCATCTTCATCGTTTCAAAGACAACCACCACATCGCCAGTCTTGACCTGATCCCCCACGCTCACCTCGTAGCGGATGATCATTCCCGGCATGGGAGCTGTAATGGCTGCGTCTTCGGCTGCGACCTCCACCGGCGCGCCTGCCGCCGTCGACTCCTTGCTTTCCGCCTTCACCGCCGGCGTGGCTTGGGGTGCCGGCGTTGGCGCTGGCGTGGCAGGCCTGGCGGTTCCGGCGTATGGCGAAGCCACAAAGCTTGGCGGCGAGCCTCCAACCGCTTCCACGTCCACCTGATAGTATTCATCGCCCACAAACACATTGAAAGTTCGAGTCCCAGGGCCTTTCGGCGGCGCTGTGACTTCGCGCTTCTCCACCAGCTTGCCCGCTTTGGCCAGCTCGATAAGTCTGTCTTCCTCCTGCACTTGCTCGAGGGTCTTTGGCGCCTTGGGCGGCTTCCAGTCATCGGGGATGTCTTTGTCGAGACCGTACTTGTGCCTCAGGAACCTCATCCCGGTGGTGGGGTAAAGAGCGTATATGAGGGTATCGGCAAGGCTCTTCGCAATGTCCTTCGTGTCTTCCTTAGCCTTATCCAGTTCCGGCTCGATCATGTCGGCGGCGCGAACAGTGATCGGTTTCTCGCCCCGTTCATAGCCTTTGAGAGCCATCTTCTGCACCTTCGGGTCAATTGGCAGCGGCGGCTTGCCGTAGAGGCCCCAGCAGTAGTCCCTTATTTCCTTGGAGATCATCTTGTAGCGCCCGGCGAGGACGTTCTGCACTGCCTGCACGCCCACGATCTGGCTGGAGGGCGTGACCAGAGGCGGGCTGCCGAGTTCCTCCCGGACCCTCATCGTCTCCGCTTGGCACTCGTGCAATCGATCAAGGGCATTGGCACCCTTCAACTGAGAGACGAAGTTGGAGGTCATGCCGCCGGGGATCTGGTGCGATAGCACCTCAGGATCGATAACCGCCATCTTTGAGGTGTCGAGGAAGTCTCTGTACTTCGGAGCGATTTCCTCAAGCATTCGATCGCACTTGACAAGCTGGTCAAGATCGAGCCCGGTATCCCTCTCTGTCCCGTAAAGGGTCACCACGAGCGGCTCGATCGCCGGGTGGGAAGTGCGGTGAGCAAACGGAGCCAGTGAGGTGTCGACGACATCGACCCCCGCCTCCACGGCTTTGAGGTGAGCCATGCTGCCCTGCCCGCTGGTGTAGTGAGTGTGGAGCTGAACGGGTACCCGCAAACGCTCCTTGAGTGCCTTGACCAAGTCATAGGCATCGTAGGGCGATATGAGCCCGGCCTGATCCTTAATGCAGATGGAGTCGGCCCCCATCTCCTGAAGGATGAGCGCCTTGCTGACAAAGTAGTCGATGTTGTAGACGGGGCCACCCAAGCGGGGCTGCGTAAGCGAATAACATATCGCTCCCTGAATGTGCATCCCGGTCTCTTTGATGGCCTCGTAGGCCATCTCATGATTGCGCTCATCGTTCACCGCGTCGAATACCCTGAAGATGTCGATCCCCGCTTCAGCCGCCTCGTGGACGAAGGCTCGGACCACGTCGTCGGCGTAGTTACGATAGCCGACTAGGTTCTGCCCCCGCAGCAGCATCATGAACTTGGTTTTGGGTATTAGCTTCTTGAGGATTCGCGGCCTCTCCCAGGGATCTTCACCCAGGAAGCGATGGGGGACATCGAAGGTGGCTCCGCCCCAGACCTCCATGGCGTAGAAGCCGCACTTGTTTATCTCATCGGCGAGGAATTCCATATCCTCGGTGCGCATCCGCGTGGCGAAGAGAGACTGATGGCCATCGCGAAGGGTAATATCACAGATCTTGACCGGGTTTTTTGCCTTCGGTCTTGTTCTTACCTTCTCGGTGGTCAATTCGCTTGCCGGGATCATGTTTCCACCTTCCTCTTTGCCCTTCTTCAGATCATTCGCCGACGCCACGCGGTCCGTGGTCTCATTGCTTCCCAACGGCCAAAAGCCCGCCACCGGCTGATTCGATCCAGAGGTCTAGCCTCCGGTGCCGCGGCCAAGCGAGCCCTCGCTTCTTCTTCCAGGTAGGCGCTCACGGCGGCCATGATGGCTGCCGCTGCCCTTCTTTTGTCCTCCGAGACCGTCACCACGGGGCTGCTAGTAGACAAGAGTGTGCCACCCTCTTAGCGTAGTAGGCCTGGGGTGCCAATATTGCATCCGTATCTGCCTACGTCAAGCACTGGCCCATTCGTACTCGTGGCGGAGACCACCGAGGACCGGCGGGCTGACGTTCCCTCTAACCCTGACCCCCTGTCTGGAAAGCAGATGGTTGGCGCGTCAGCAATGAGGAAGGCTGGGCATTTCGCCCAGCCTTCCCCAGTATGTGTCCACTGTAGTTATCGCCTTCTGCCAGCCCCGCGTCCTCCTTGGTGGGCGTTCTGGAGGCGGAGACATTGACCCGGTTCGAGTCCCTGGAGCGGAAGGCGGCAGAGGTCGGAATCCCGGAGCAGGCAGACGCGCAAGGTGACGTGACGAGGACGTACACCAGCGTCCTCTCCTTCCTTGGGGACTCCCGTCTGGCACTCGACAAGTGGCCCACCAGGGGACGGAGCCACCGATGACTGTTGCCGCCTGATTCCCTCGCCAGTCCAGACAGCACTCACAGGCTGTATAATACACGCGCTTCCAGACGAAGCGGTGACAAGGGGGCGGGGTCATGGCGAGCCGCGAAGCACACGCTGTTCACGTTTTCGGTGATCCAACGGTCGACTGGATGCTGGCGGCGGCGCAGGGGCCCGCGGTAGAGTTCCGCTACGCGTTTGAGAAGCGTACCCCTGTCGGTCCTTACGCCCAGGCCGGTGGCGCCGCCCTACTGACCTCGCTGCTCGCGGCCTCCCTGCAGGGGGGCGCCGCCGGGTCCCAAGTTGCGCTCATCGGCGTCACCTTGCCGCCACGCCTTCTCAACGATCCCCGCAGCGCCTTGGTGACACGTACCTTCTCCGTGTGGGACTGGTTGCCAAGGAAGGATGGCGATGAGAGGCGCGCTTGGCGGATGCGCGAATTCCTCGGGCTGCAACCGGGCGAGGAACGTCGTGCTGCGGCCACGAACCCTGAGTGCGCAAGTGCTCCATCATGTCTGGTGATCGATGATACCAACCTGGGCTTTCGCCGACAGCCCGAATCTTGGCCGGGGTGGCTTCGAGGACAGGAGCGGCTGCGCCGGCCCACCCAGATCATCCTGAAGATGACAAACCCCCTCACAGGGGGCGAGCTATGGAGGCATCTCGCCCACGGCTACGCAGATGTCCTGACCGTCTACTTCTTGCTCGGCGACTTCCGCAAGGAAGACGCTCGGATCGGCCAGTCACTCTCCTGGGAGCAGATCAGCACGGACATCGTCCAGGCGGTCCGAGGCCACAAAGAGCTTGCACGGGTAGCGCGCATCGTTGTGCCGGTTGGTCTCAGCGGCGCTGTGGTCATCGAACGGAGCGGCTCCAGCTTCCTGGTGTTCGATCCCTGCTGTCAGGAGGGAGATTGGGAGCGAGGGCGGCCCGGTGGCACGATGGGGCTCGGCACGTGCGTCGTCGCGTCCATGGCCGTTGAATGCGCCCGCGATACGAAGGTCTCGAACTGGCCTAGGGCGGTAGCACGGGGCCTGGGGGCCGCGCGGGTGCTCCACGAGCAGGGCTTCGGGCCGATTGGAGACAGGCCAGATGCAGCATGGTGCTTCCCGATTGAAGCTGTTGCGGAGAGACTCTGCGGCGACGCGAGTGACAATGTCTTCCACTGCGTTGAGATCCCCACCGACGAACGCTGGGAGATCGTCGCGCGCTCCGTCCCGGAAGGATACGAGCCGGTGGCGAATGAGATTGTCGTGCATGGCCCTTCCGAGGCCTGTCGTGGCGTCCCCATCGAGCAGATGGGCTCCTGGATGTCAGTAGACCGCACCGAGATCGAGAGTATGCGCAGCGTCCGGAACATCATTTGCGAGTACGTGTCTCGCGCGCGTCCCACGAGGCCGCTCAGCATCGCGGTGTTTGGTCCTCCCGGGGCGGGCAAGTCCTTTGCCATCAAGCAGATGGCTCGAGAATGGAGCCTTGCCGAGACGAAGGTGGTGGTACTGGAGTTCAACCTGTCTCAGTTCCAGACGACGGACGAACTCGCCGAGGCCTTCCAGCGCCTGCGGGATTGCGTCGTCGAGGGATGCCTTCCCCTGGTGTTCTGGGATGAGTTCGACGGCCCACTGGCCGGCGCACCGCTCGGCTGGCTTCCTCAGTTCCTCGCCCCTATGCAGGACGGTGGCTTCATCGACCGGGGGATGTTTCGCCCGATCGGCCCTGCTGTCTTCGTGTTCGCTGGCGGGATTCACGCCACCATGGCGAGCTTCAAGGCGCTGGCCGCTGACCGGCCAGAGGCAAAAGCCACCGACTTCCTCAGCCGTTTGAGGGGCTTCGTCGATATCCTGGGGCCCAACCCGGTATCCCCTGCCGACAGCGCCCATGTGCTCCGGCGAGCGTTTCTCCTCCGGTCTTTGCTCCGAACCAGAGCGCCACACATCTTCGACGGCGAGCGCCTTCGCATCGATCAGGGCGTGCTGCGCGCCTTTCTCAATGTAGCCGCATATGTCCATGGTGCTCGCTCGATGGAGTCAATCATTGACATGAGCGCGCTATCGGGCAAGTTGTGGTATGAGCGTTCGGCGCTGCCCGCGCCGCATCAGCTCGGGCTGCACGTTGACGCCGAGCAGTTCCTCGCGTTGGTCAAGGGGGCACCGCCAAGTGAACCACCATCAGGGCCGGACTGAGCAGGGGAGGATCCCCTTCAGATTGCGCATCGGGGTCACGGGGCACCGGCGCCTCGACGACGAAGAGGCGCTGGCTGGCCAGGTAAGACGGGCCCTGGAGCGAGTTAGGGATCTCTTGCCCACCTCGCCACACACCCAGGTGCTCCTCACCGTTGTCTCGCCACTAGCCGAGGGAGCCGACCGCCTGGTGACGCGTGAGGTGCTGAAGAACGAGGGAGCGGACCTGGAAGTGCCCCTGCCCCTGCCGCGCAAGGAGTATGTCCGTGACTTCCAGTCCGGCGAGTCGAAGCGTGAGTTCGAAGAGCTGCTCTCATGGGCAAGGGAAGTGGTGGAGTTGGGCCCATCCGAGAGCCGCGAGGAGGCATACGAGCGCGTCGGGCGCTACGTAGTCGACCGCTGCGACGTGTTGATCGCAGTCTGGGATGGGCAGCCTTCGAGAGGGCAGGGGGGGACTGCCGAGATCGTGAAGTACGCGCGAGGCAACGAAGTTCAAGAACCAAAGAGTTTGCTCGACTATGCCGTCGGGTTCCTCCGGTGGTGCTGGACGGGCACAACACGAGAGCCCACGTCAGCGTATATTCAGCGCCGTAGAGTCCCAATCTTCTGGATCGATACCAATGGCCAGCACGAAATCGTGGAGGACCTGGGGAACGGCATCAACACTGTGCCCTTCCGGCAACTTGATGGATACAACTGTGCTAAGATTGCCTCCGAACAGTTCGAGCAACAGGTCGACCTGCGGGAACGCGAGCTGGCGACGGCGGCCGAGCGCTCGGCAGTCCGGCTGGCACCGGTGCGAGCGCTCTCGGATTGGGTATCGCCATACTACGTGAGGGCCGACTCGCTTGCTCAGCGTTATCAGACCTGGTACTACGCGCTGGGCAATGCCGTGTTTCTTCTCGCGGCAGCAGCGGTGGCGGCGGCCGCGAGCCAGGTCCTCTTCGCGCCGCAGACGCCCGAGTTCGTGTGGATTGAAGTGGGGCTGATGGTCGGCCTGGTGCTCATCGTCATACTCGGCATGTGGTGGAGGTTCCACGACCGGTGGTTATCTTACAGGTTCCTGGCCGAGCGGTTTCGCTCGGTCTTCTTCCTGGCTTTGTCGGGGCTAGGTGGTCAGCGGAAGAGCGGGGTGGAACGGGTTTCTCTTGGCCATCCGTCTGAAGAATGGCTGCGGCGGGCGTATCTCGAGGTATGGATTCGACGGCCTGAAGCTGCGGTGACTGAATCCGATGTGGAAGGGCTTCGAGAATTCCTGGTCGAGGCCTGGATACAGGATCAGATCAAATACCACGAGAAGATGAGCCGGAAGTACCACGGGCGGCATCACCGGCTCACTCGGGCCACCGAGGTACTCTTCGGCGCTACCATCCTCGCCGCTTTGTTGCACGTTTTTGGCGCGGCAGGTCATGTTTCGCCTGGCTCATTGTCGTGGGCCACCTTGTTTGTGCTCCTCGCGATTGCGCTGCCCGCCCTGGGGGCCGCCATCAGCGCCATCCGGACGCAGAGAGAGTACTCGCGCAACTCTGAGCGCTTCCGCCGCATGGCGCATTATCTGGACGGAATCAGCGCGCGCCTGAAGACTGCCCCGGACATGGACACGGTTCGCGAAATTGCAGCCGAGGCAGAGGACTTGATGCTCGATGAGAACCGCGACTGGTTCGTCGTCATGAGGTTTCATCCCATCGAGCTGGGGGTCTAGGCAGGGAGGACCTTCGCTATGGCCCACGACGTTTTCATCAGCTACGCGTCAGAGGACAAGACTACAGCCGATGCGGTGTGTGCCAGGCTGGAATCCCACCGCATAAGGTGCTGGATCGCTCCCCGCGACGTCCTGCCCAGCATGGACTACGGTCAGGCGCTGGTGGAGGCGATCAGGCAGAGTCGACTCGTGGTTCTGGTCTTCTCGGCCCGCTCAAATGACTCACCCCACGTGAAGAGAGAGGTGGAGAGGGCGGTGTCCAATGGCATCCCCATACTTCCCTTCCGCATTGAAGACGTTGCCCCTTCCTCGTCTCTGGAGTTCTTCATCGCCGGCTCCCATTGGCTGGACGCTCTGACGCCCCCTCTCGAAAGGCACCTTGAGCGTCTCGCCGAGACGGTGGAGTTGCTCCTTTCGAGGGCCGGTGCGCCACCGGTGGTCACTCGGGAGCCGGAGCCTCCGGTAAGGGAGCCTGCCCCCATGAGCCCGGTGCTTGTAGCGCTGGGGGCCGCGGGCAGGGCAATTCTGCGCCAAGGCCTGGCGGGTCTGCGCATGTCGGGGCGCCTGCTGCGCTACACGGCGGCAACGGTGGTCAGGCGCCCACTGCCGTCTGCGCTTGCGGCTGCGGGCATCTGCGCGGTCATTCTGGTTGCTGTGGTCGTCGTAGCGATGCAGGGCGGAGGCGGCAATGGCAGCGACAATGGACAAGGAGGCGCCGTTGCGCTCGTCTCGGCGACCACCACCCCGGTAGCCACAAACACCCCGAAACGTGCTGCCACCCCGAGCGTAGCCCGAACCACGCCAACCGTGGCCGGAAAGACGCCCACCGTCTCCGGAAAGACGCCGACCGTCGCCGCGAGCACCCCGCTCGCCACGCAAGGCGCCTCAGCCGGCGGGGCCGCGCCGCCGATGGGGCAGGCCGATCAGTTCGCCATGGTTGCCAGCCCCGACTGCGTCGCGCCCGGTGGGCGCGTTGAAGCGACTTGGACGGCCGTCGACCGAGGGTCCGACGACCTGGTTGCCCTGTTCCCGGCGGCAGCTCGAAATGACCAGTACCCCAACTATGACTTCCAGCCGGTGTACACCGTGGGCGGCCGCGTGGTCTTCCCCGCTCCTTCCACCCCGGGCCAGTATGAGGTACGGCTCGTGCGCAGCGGGAGCATCCACCTGGTTGCAAGCAACCCAATCACTGTCCAGGATGGCTGCCCATCCGCGTCTGCTCCAGCCGAACTGGAGGGATATTCCGTCACCGCGAGCCCGTCGTGCGTCGCGCCCGGTGGCCGCGTTGAAGCGACTTGGACGGCCGTCGACCGAGGGTCCGACGACTTGGTTGCCCTGTTCCCAGCAGCGGCTAGAAATGACCAGTACAGCAAGTATGACTACCAGTGGGTCCAGACCGTGGGCGGCCGCGTAGTCTTCCCCGCTCCTTCCACCCCGGGCGAATATGAGGTCCGGCTCGTGCGTAGCTTCAGCATTCACCTGGCTGCAAGCCAGCCCATTACAGTAAGCAACGATTGCGGAGGCTGAGGTGCCACCCACTCCAAAGTCGGTGAGGTCTGAGGGTTAAGTCCTCGCTGTTGGGCGAGGGAGCGGCTTTGCCATGGCTCACCAGGTCTTCATCAGCTACGCGGTAGAGGACAGGCGTATTGCCGATGCGGTCTGCGCCACACTCGAAGCGCGCGGCATAGGGTGCTGGATCGCTCCTCGCGATGTCCTGCCAGGCAAGAACTATGCTGAGGCGATCATACAGGCGATCCGGCAGAGTCGCGTCATGGTGTTGATCCTCTCCACTCACTCAAACAACTCAGCTCCGGTGGCGAGAGAGGTAGAGCGAGCAGCGGACAGTGAGATCGACATACTCACTTTCCGCACTGAGCCTGTTGCTCCTTCGCCGCGTCTTGAGTTCTTCATCAGCGCTACCCATTGGTTGGACGCTCTGGAGCCACCTCTGGAAACGCACCTTAATCGCCTCGCCCGGACCGTGGAACTGCTCCTGGGCCCAGCCGAAGATAGACCGGCCGCCTCTGTCAAGCCGAAGCCTCGTGAGGAGGCGCGAGTTGTAGATGAGGAGGTCCACAAGGAGCGGGAGGACAGAGAGGCGCGTGCCGCGCCCCCGCCCGAGCCACTCCGGCGAGCCGTCCTGCCGTTCGCAGCCATGCCCCGGGCGCTCGCGAGGGCGGGTCGAGCTGTGCTGCGCGTGCTGGCTTCCGCGGCAGGCCTGCCCTGGACCGGCCTCAGAACAGGGGCCGCGGCTCTGAGGGGTGGGGGCGCGAGAGTCCGGAAGTTCCTGGCCCAGGCTGCTGGGGGTGGCTTCCGAAGGATCCCTCCTGCTCTGCGGTACATCGTAGGCGGCGGAGCCATCCTCGCTGTGGGACTGGGGTGCTACGGCATCTACGAAGCGATCACGAGCGACCACGGAGTCTTGTTTCCTCCAACCGTCACGGCAACGCCGGGTCCGGCTCTCCCAGCTCCGTCAATTGCTCGAATTGTGGGAAAAGAGTTCGACCGGGGCGACGGCATCATGCTGCGATCCACGTTCGAAGTGGGCCCAGCATCGCGGGTTAAGGCCGTCGTGCGGCTGCCGTTCCGGGTCCGATACGAAGGTGAGGAGCCAGGCTGCTCTGGGCGCTGGCTGAGCGACAACACCAGCCACCAGGAAGCCGTGGACCGCGGAGAGGCAGGAATACACCTAGAAGGCCCAAGCGGAGAAGTTTCGCAGCTAGTCTGTGCCACGGGCGTTGGCGCCGCCGATGCCGTGTTTGAGTGTGACATCTGGTATGAAGGAGCATGGGTATTCGCGCCCGTCGGTGACTACGGGACAGCCCTTGTCCACTACCCCAATTTTGAACCGATCCAGATCGGGCTGCCAGGCGAGTCATCCTCCAGTTTAGCCATGCCCACGTACACGGTGCGTCACCAGGACGCGCTTGCTTCAATTGCTGAGTACTTTGGCGTGAGCGAGTCAGACATTCTCTCCGCCAATCAGGGATTGACCGCGACATCGGTCACTACGGGGCGAACACTGAATATCCCCGTGTCTCAGGAAGAGGCTGAATCCAGGGAACTCAGCTACGCTGCACTGTCGCTCGAGGATGCGGGATTCAATGCTCGGGCAACGGAGGTTGCGTTTATCGCATTAGGCCTCGACGCAGACAATGGCGAGGCGCACTTTGCCATGGGTGTCGGCCTCTATCAGTTGGGCAAAGCCAACGAGTCACTGGGGCCGCTCCATAGAGCGGTGGACCTCAGATCACGGGTGGCGATCTACCACAGCTGGCTGGCTGCAGTCCTGGTGGATACCGGCGATGCCTCAGCCGCACGGCTAGAGGCTGAGGAAGCCTTGCGTCTCCAGCCGGACGAACCGATCGCCCTCAGCGTTCTCGGTGCGCTGCCGACAGCGACGCCGCAGCCACCGCCCACGGAGACGCCCACGCCCACGCCAATCCAAGCGGCCTTCGCCGGGCTGGTGCTGGACGACGTGGCAGGGGGCGGCGGAGCCGTCATAAGGGATGTGGTAGCCGGGAGCCCCGCCGAGGACGCGGGTTTGAAGGCGGGCGACGTAATCACAGCGGTCGACGGGCAGGCCGTGAGCAGTGGTCAGGCGGTAGCGGACGCGATCACTAACAAGCGCCCCGGAGACAAGATTACCTTCACCGTGCGGCGAGACGGCCAGGAGGAGGACGTCGTAGTGACACTGGGTGAGCGGACCGGGGGTTAAATGTGTACCCCTGTCGTGTCTTCATCAGCTACTCGCACGAAGATCGTGGGCTGGTCCTCCGAATCACCACGCCGATGTAAACTTTCTTGCACTTGCGCGGCGTAGGATGTGTTTCCGACTCAGTATCTTCGGGCGTCATCTCTCAGTGTCCATTCGGCCCCCCTTCAGGGCTTGCTGGAGGCGGCCGCTGTCAGTCCGGGTTGCACCCTGGGATGGCGAGCTGCTGTCCCACGAACACCCGGTCGAGGTTGTAGATCAGATTGGCGCGCGCCAGCGTCCAGGGGTCCACGTCATAATGCGCCGCGACGGAACCGAGAGTATCACCCTCCTGCAAGACGTAGTAGCAGGTCTTGCGCTCGCCCGCCCCGGGGCTTGGCCCTTCCGTTTCCCCGCGATCTAGCGGCGCGGATCCGGCGGGCTCCTGCCCCGGCATGGTTGAAACGCTGTCTCTAAGGGCTTGGATATACTCCTGAGTTTGCTGCGCTTGGCGATCGAGCGTCGCCTGCTCAGACGCCAGAGCATTGTCCAGCCTGTCCAGGTTAGCTTGGAGATTCTCGGTCTGCTCAATGACCGTGGCCAGTCGCGCGTTCGTGTCCGCCTGCCAGTCTGAAATGCGGTCTAGTACAACGAGCACCATCAAGGTCAGTACGAGCAGCACCCCAAAGCCGGGAGCGGCGGCGCGGATGAGCACAGCCCATCGCTTGGAGCCAGATGGCGCCGACGCCCGTTTGAGGGCTGCGGCTGCTGCCTGGTTGCCGGGATCTGCCTTGAGAACGCGCGTCCACAACGCGCTAGCCTCGAGGAGGTTGCCTTGCTGGGCATGCGTCTTGGCGAGCAAGTCCAGGATTGCCGGCGACGCGTCGGGGCGTTGCGCATGCGGTGCGAGCAACTGCTGGGCATCGGCGAGGCGGCCCTGTCGCGCCAGACGCGAAGCCTGCGAGATAGCCAAAGTCTCAAGCACCGTTCGTAGTGCCGCCACTCGGTTGGCCTCAGTGTCAACCACGGCTGTATTCTCCCGACACGACGATGATGCCCGCTACGCGCGTCCGCCCGCCAGACGGCAGATGGACCGCGCGCCTAGACGAGCGCTGCCGCAGGATGAATACCGTACGAGCATGCATCGCTGGGGATCTCCCCAGCCTGCCACCATCGCGCGCACTCACCAGGGAAGAGTAGTTCCGCCGTAGCCGCTCGCTCTCTTCCGCTCATCTTCGGGTAGCAGGCTCACCAACTGGCGGACGGCCGATTTGAGCCCCTCCAGGTCATCCTGTCTGACGGCTCGGTTGGCCTGGGCAATGAGCTGGTCCGCCAGAGCCTGGTCGCGCATCTGGTCTTTGCGTTCCACCAGGTAGTTCAGGTAGCCGACCCAGAACCCAGGCTGCCGCACGAGGACTTCCCCGTAGAGGCGATTGATCTCAGTCATCTTCTGGCGAAGCGCAGCGCCATCGTGGCAATCGATGGCTCCGCGCATCTCTCTCTCCAGCGCTTCAAGGCGGGCGCGCTCCTCAGACGTGCCGTGCTCTGCTACCAGCTTGCGAGCATCCCTGAGATTCTCTTCTGCCTCGGCTACCAGATTCGGCCATTCGAGAGCCTCCTCAGCCTCGTCCAACGCGAGCTTCAGATCCAGAAGCCGGCTCTCGCACTTGTCGGCCTGCTCACGATCGGTGTCTGCGAGTTCCAGGGCGGTCTCGATCTGGGGACACACCTGCTCGTCATCGATGCGATGGAGCACGGCGGCAGCTCCGTTGTCGCCCGCCTGCCGTTGCTTGTCGCGCACCTCCTGCAGTCGCTTGCGTTCCCGCCTGTAGTCTTCGTTCAGGTCCTCAACCTTAGGGGCGACCTTCTTCAGGTCCAGCTCCACGGGGAACTCCTCGTCCAGAATAGGCACAAAGGCAGTAGCGTTCACGATGCGCGAGCTGTCAATGGCGATCGTAATCTCGACCTCGGAGCCGACCGGCACGTCGCGGCGGACGCCATCGCCTGAGATCGAAATCTTGCCGATCAGCCGATTTCGATCGTCCCGGTGGATGTTCTCACCTTCCACTAAGGGGATTAGCAGGACGCTGCCGCTCTGGCCTCGCTTCAGCCCAACCGTAGTGCGGTGAATCTCACGCCGGCGGGCGGGCAGGGCTGTCCCTTTGGTGAAGAACTGCTGCACTCGGCCGTTGGCCAGCGCTACTCCCACGGAGTGAGTCAAGGGGACATCCGTGGGCGTTATCCCCCACTTGATCGTCAGGCGGTCGGGCACAGTCTCACGGCGTATGCCCGCGGCGTCGCGCAGCTCGATGAGGAACTCGTTGGCGCGGCCCTTCTCCACGCGGACGGTGGTTTCGAACGCTCCGCTCTCGCCGATCCGGATCTGGCCGCTCCGCCACTCCGTCTTGGACTCAACGAGCTCGATTGTGTACCCGTCTGGGCTCTGGCTATCAGCGCCGTGCACGATACCCACCACCAGGGGCTCCGGGTCGGTGGTGATGGGTGCGTACTCCAGCTCCACGGTGAACTGGCCGGGGGCCGCCTGAACGCGCGCGACGGACCCCGGGCGCTGTGTCCCGGCGAAGATGGCCGCGCCGCGGGCTACCACCGTCAGCGGGTCTATCCTGAACTCCAGCGGGATGCCGAGCCGCTCGGTGAGCATCTCCCGAAGGATCGGCGTCAGCGTCGGGCCGCCGACCAGGATCACCTTCTCTATGTCTCCGGGGCCAAGCCGCGCTTCTGCGAGCACCTTGTGGCAGATGTTGAGCGACCGTTCGACGAAGGGCGTAATGACCGGCTCGATGTCCTTGCGCCGGATCTCCATTTCCACCCGCACCGGCTGGCCACTGTCATCCCGGCAAAGCTGATCTATGGCGATGTCCGTCTCTTCATCGTTGGAGAGGCGGATCTTGGCGTCCTCCGCCTCCTGCTTGAGCTTGGCGAAAGCGCCTCTCCATTTATCGTTGGCCCGACGGAAATCGGCCAGATGGCAATTACGGAGGATCTCTGGAACGATGAGCTTATCCACGATGTCCCAATCTATGAGCTTGCCGCCCAGCTCCTTGTCGCCGCCGTGGTTGACTACATGGATCAGGCCATCGCGCACGTGCATGACCGCGGCGTCGAACGTACCCCCGCCGAGGTCATACACCAGCCAGAACACCTTGTCGCTTTCGCTCTGAAACCCGTAGGCCAGCGCTGCCGCCACCGGTTCCTGGATGAGCGGACTATACTCAATGCCGGCCATCTCCGCCGCCCGCCGCGTGGCGTCATTCTCCGGGAGGTCAAAGTCCGCCGGCACACTGATCACGGCCGCCGCAATCTCCTCACCCGTCCGCCTATGGGCATCGCCCCGAAGCTCCCTCAGAACCTCGGCAGAGAGCTCCTCCGGCTTCACCTCACGGCCGCTGGCCTTGAAGCGATAGACGTGGTCCCTGCCCATGAGGAGCTTGAACTCGGCGAAGGCGTTGTCAGGATCGCCAACCACCTTTTCCTTGGCCCGCCTCCCCACGTGCGCACGTCCCTTTCCGTCGATCCATACGGCCGACGGCGTCCAGCGTTGGTTCTCGTTGTTCTCGATGACCTCGACCTCGGTGCCGTTGAGGACGGCTATCTCACTGTTGGTCGTGCCCAGGTCGATGCCCCAGTCTATGGTGGTCCTTTCCATGACTCTCTCCTACCTCTTGCTGTCAAGCCCGCCGGGCGCCTGCTCGGCCGATGCTCTCGTCACGCCGGCTGATGCTCCTACTATGGAGGCTGCCGCACCGGCTGGCCCACGATGACCTGACCACGCTGTATCATCCGGCCGTTCCGGTAGACCGTCGGTCTCAGGGTCTCGATGATCCGCTGCTGACCGAGTTCAGGGCAGGGCTGGAAAGTCAGTACCTCCACCGCCATCCCTCCGTCGTACGGCTCGTCGGCGTGATCGTGGATCTCGACGCCGGCCTGGATCATGGCGTCCCAGGCTGACTGATATGGCCGAAGTAGAGAGCGCAGCTCCCGGGGCGAGCAAGTCCCCTCTAGGGACGCGAGTTTCGGCCGCAGTCGCCAGAGCTCCGTAGCGAGCTGCGCCAGCAGTCTGCTCACCTCGCCCTCGGAATCGTCGGCGGGGCTGCTGGCAAGCGATTCCAGACTGGCCGCGATGCGTTCCAGGGCACCTATCGCCTCCGCGGGCGCGGCGGCCGGCCGAATGCGGAACTCCGGCGGATATCCGAGCTGGCGCAGACTTTCGAGCATGCGGCCCTCCCCTTTCCCCTATCCCGACGGCTGAGCCCCGAAACTGAATCCCTCCTGCTTCAGCTTCTTTATCGCCGGGAAGTCGTTCTTCGTCGACTCTGGCAAGATCTCAGGGAACGTTGAGCTCCCTAGCCGTCGGCCGACGGCGGCGCCCAGGACGGCAAGGACGAGGGCGGCAATAATTGCCACAACAACGGCGGCGCCGGGGTTGACGAAGGCGATAGGTAGGCAGCAGGCGACCGCGATGATGATTCCCAGCAGAAGGCCCAGCGCTGTCGAGGTATCCGTTGCGCTGTGCGCGCTCTTGCACTCCTGGCAGCGGGGAACGGGGACAGCCGCGGTCTGGTACTGGACGCGAGTCCCCCGGTAGATCGGTATACGTTCCGTGACCTTGTGCATCTTCACTTCGATCGCGGCCGACTTGTCAGCGGGCTGTTTCTTGCAGAACCAGCAGTTCGCGTGCTCAAGTTTTATGCGACAGATGGCGAGGTTCTCTTCGATCTTCTGGCGCATCGAGGCGCTTTCGGCTATCTTGAGGGCCTGTTCCAGTAAGGCGACCGACCTTCCCCATTGGTCGGTCTTGTTGGCGTAACCGATGTAGCAGCGCATGACGGTTACCGCCAACTCGTCGTGAGCTGTCTCCCTCACCGTATCACCCCGTGGCAGGAGTTGATCGATGACCGCCAGTAGGTCTCTCGTCTCGTCTAGCAGCCGAGAAGAAACCGCGTCGCCGCTCTCTGGTACCTTATCTGTCTCCCGTTCCGCGGTGTCACAAGCCGCCTTGACCTGTTCGCGGTAAGGTAGAGCCGCCTGGCGCAGAACCTCGTTTGCCACGCCGCTGTCGAAGCCCGCCTGTCGTATGAGCGCCACGTGCGCCTTGACACGCTGGCCGTCGCCACTTTGCGCGTAGCGGGCAGCGAGCACCGCGTTGATCCAGAGAAGGACGCGCGGCAAGTCCCCTCGGATGCGACGAGCGAAGCCGGTGGTCAGCCGCGGGTCATCAAGCTCCCGAATCCGGTCGGCAAGTCGCTTCCAGAACGCGTCACTCTCGCACAACCGTTCCCAATAGCGCAGCGACTCTCGCCAATAGCTTGCGAGCTGCGCCCCCTTGTCCTTGGAAGCGGGGGCGGCGCCGGCCACAACAGGTTCCAGTTCAAGGGCCAGCGCGTGGTAGAAGACGGCTAGATTGTGGCAGGGGATCCAGTCGCCCTGCCCGGCTTCGTCCGCCCGACGCCACACCTCGATAGCGCCATCGCGATCGCCCTTTCGCAATCGGTCGAGCGCCTCGTCCTCCGATTCCGCCTGACCTAGCGGCCACAACCAGAACACCTCATCCACTATTCGTGTTCCAGGATCATGGATCCGGCGCAGGGCTTCTCTTATCGCCTCCGGCCCCTGAGTGCCGGGGAGGGGTAGCAGGCCGCCGTTGCTGTTTGCGGAGCCGAGCCTCTGCAAGATTGACAGCCGCCGCGCCTGACGGTCGACTTGCTGTGCCGTTGCGGAGATGGGAAGGTCTAGCACACGGAAGGCGTTGAGCTGATAGATGGCCGGGGATACTCCCCTTAGGGGTGAATCGGCCCACTCCCGTCGCTCTCCGAACCGGGGACCAAGGTCGAGCGCGGCATCTGAACGCATCATGCCGCCGTTCGATGCCGTGTGCTCGACGGCGGGCCTATCTCCGTCTCCGGGAGGGCGCTCAACTTCGGCGGTTGGAGGAGCTTCGACAGGGACAGACGGGGCCTCGACCGGGACAGACGGGACCTCGTCGGGGCCAGCCTCCTCGATCACAGGTAGCGGCGGCGATGTGGGGTCATCCAACGAGATGGCCGCACTCGCAGGCTGTGCGGCGGGGCGTTCGGCGCCGTCCGGCGCAGACGGAAGGCGCACCGCTTGCTCGGCCGGCACACCAGGATCGGCTGTGGACCGATGTTCATCCTCCCCCACGGCAGAGGGTGGGCCTGAACGCCACGGACCTTCGCCACCGACAATCCTTCGGCCGCAGTAGATGCAGAACCTGGCGTTCCCGGGCTGAGCAGCACCGCAATGCTGGCAGTGCATCCCTTCTCTCCTATCTCTCCTGCGTCGGCCTACTCACGAGGGCCTCTAGGTATCACCACCGTGCCCGCCGCTTTGTCGTGCCACGTCTGCCTCTTGTCATCCCACAGCATCCACAGATAGCCCAGGTAGAAGGCTATGCTACTCACCGCCGACATCAGATAGCGAACCAGGGCAGATCCGAATCCGGGCGGACCGTTGGTCGATGTGCTGACGAGGGAGAGCCCGACGGCCCGCATGCCCCAGGTAGCGCCTCGCGACCAGCCCACGAGCAGATACACCAGGCCGACAAGCATGTACACCCCCCAGCCGGCGTAGAAGCCCGCCGTAGAGGCGTTGTTCGCCTGCTCCTCCGTCACGAAGAGTTGATTGTCCGGGTAGACTGCCTGATAGACAACAACGCCCACTATGACCGCCGGTATGACGGCTATGGCGGCGACTATGATACCGTCCAGGAGCATCGACCCTAGCCGCTGCCAGAATCCCGCGTATTGACCCTGGGCGCCTGTTGATACTTGAGTTGCGGCAGCGGCGCCACGCACGACGGTCCGGCCGCAGTTAGGACAGAACTGCGCGGCACCCGGAATTGAGGCCCCGCAGGAGATGCAGAAGAGAAAGCTCTCGCCCACGTCGGCGGCCGGCTTACCGCACCCGCCGCAAACCCGAGCCCCCGCCACAAGGGGCTGGCCGCATCTCTCACAATACATCTCCATCTCTGCACACCCCTCTCGGAGACATCTGCCCTACTCTCACGACCCTCACATCGTGATGCCGCGCCGCCACAATCTGAGTAGTTGCTCGTATTCTGCGCGCAGTGACGGCCAGCGATTGAGGGTCTGCTCCAAGTAGTCCGCCGCTTCGCCCAGCCTCCCGACCTCCCGAGAAAGACGTATTGCCTCTCTCACAATGTTGGTCACTTCCGATCCGTCGATGGCAGATGTGTCATCTCTCGGCGCAGGCGACACGATCGTCGCCACGGTCGCTTCGATGTCAGTGTGCAAGTCGTCTGGTGTCAGGCCTTCCAACGCGTCAAGCATGGCACTTGCGTTTGGATAGCGCTCGGCTGGCTTCACCTGAAGCGCATGCTCCAGAATGGCATCCAGCTTGGCGTTCACAAGGGCGTTGTAGTGGCTCGGTGGCACCAGCGGCTGGCTCCAGATGCTTGCGTCCGACAGTGGCAGCTTATCGTCGAAGGGGAACGGCAGCCGATCGGTGAGGAGCAGATAGAGCGTTGATCCTATGGCCCACACGTCACTTTCAGGCGAATCCACGTTCGAGAGGAATTCCGGTGGCTTGAATGCTCGTGTTCCTCGCGCGCTCGCCAGCAGCGTGAGGGGGTTGACCTTCTTGGCCAGACCGAAGTCACTCACACGGACGCGAAGCCCAGCCTCATCGTACCCGATGAGAATATTCTGCGGCTTGATATCGCGGTGGACGATCGGCGGGTCTTGGGCGTGAGCCACTGCGACGCCGGCGCAGACCTGTCGCGCGATGTTCAGCGCGTCGGTTACCGGCACGAGTTGAGCGCCGTGAGCCTGCCAGAAGTCATGCAGCGTGCCGCCGGGCACGTATTCCATAGTGAAGTACGCCCGCTGGCCCAGGTGCTCGTCCATCAGATTGGCTTCAAAGACGCGGACTATGTTGGGGTGGCCAATTCGAGACAACAAACAGGGCTCAGCCAGCAGTTCCTCGGTCTCCTCCAGCGACATCTGAGGCGCGCGAAACACCTTCATCGCCTGTCGGCCCAGGAACCTATGGCGAACCCTGTACACCTCGGCAAACGCGCCTTCGCCAAGCAGCCGCTCAACGGTGTACGTTCCGCGAACCGTTGCACCCTCACTCAACATGACCCATTAGCCCCGATGAACTAGAGCGTCAGCCCGTCGGCCGGATGCCTGTCCCCATCCTGCACCTCATCGCCCGGTGCGGCAATGCCGGCGCGATGACAGATTGCCGCCAAACACCTTACAGATCCGCTCGAGGGGTGAATCTGCCGCACTAGAGTGCCTGAGGCGGGGAATCGTCGAGTCGGTATCCGAAGCCGGGCACGGTTACCAGGAACACGGGATGTGATGGATCCGGCTCTATCTTCTGTCTAAGCCGGCGTACTAGACCGGCAAGAGCGCTGTCGTCCGCAATCCCGCTCTCCCAAAGAAGGTCCCTCAGCTCTCTCTTGGTACAGACGACGCCGACCTTCTCGAACAAGCGGCGAAGGAGTCGGTGCTCCTGCGGGGACAGCTGTTCTTGGACCTCGCTGCCGTCTACAGACAGCCTCATCGAATCGGCGCGGTATTCGAGGCGACGTGGCATCTCTCTCGACCGCACCTTGCCCGGGCGCATCCGGGTAGCATGGGGGTCATGGAACCTCAGCTCCCAATCTACGATCTGGATGACGTCGCCGTCGGAAAGCTTCACACGCTTATCGACGGGGTTGCCGTTGACTGCTGCACCGGCCTTGCTGTCGTTATCGTGGAGCCACCAAGCGCCGCTCACGCGATCGATTGTGCAGTGCAATCGCGATACATACCTATCCTTATCTTCAAGGACTAGGTCGCACTGCGGGTCGCGACCAACGGTTATGGAGTCAGCCTCGAGAGCGATGGTCTTGGGAGCAACGCCCTTCTTAGCCGCCACAATAGTGGCACGTTCGTCGAGAGACACGAAGCCACCAGCTACATTGAAGTAGACACGATACTAGCTGTGAGAGGATCAGTTGTCAAGACTCCTGACCAGACTTGCCGTGACGCGAATCGTTCCTAACCAGACGTTGTCTGCCACGGACTGACGACTGCCGGCGCTGGGCCGGCGTTGACGATCATGGACTTGGCATCGTGCTGTCATCTTCTTCATATCGCCATGCCTCCTGGGGGGCCGTATGGTGATCCCGACGGCTGGTAGCTCCGGCCTGGGCGTGCCCCACTGCGGATGTCAGGACAGGCAACGCCAGGCGGGCCGGGACAGTTCACGGAGGTGACAGACGATGTACGATCCTATCGGGAAGACGCGGTTCTGCCGCTACTGCGGCGCCAATCTGTCAGGAGAGGCAGCCTACTGCATCAGTTGTGGCCGGAAGACCGGGGCAGCAGAAGCGGCCCATCCGCTCGCGCATGGTGGCGTCGGGGCGACAGAGGGGTGGCGATATGCCTCTTTCTGGCAGCGTTTCCTCTCTCTTGCCATCGACGTGGCGTCGTTGCTCGCAGCCTACTACTGCCTTTCTTTCCTTGTCGGCCTGGCCTGGGGCCTGACAGTGGGGGAGGCCACGGAGAGCCAGATCAATACCCTGGCGGGCCTTGCTCTCGCCTTGGCACTGGCGGGCTACTTCTTCTATGCCTGGGTCGGGACGGCGTCGGGCGGGACGCTCTCGCAGAGGCTCGTGGGGCTGCGCGTCGTCGGCAGGGACACGCTGGAAGCACCGGGGATGGGCCGCGCCCTTATTCGAGTGCTGATGTCCATGACGGTTAGCACCCTCTTCTACTGTCTCGGCTATCTTTGGGCCACCTGGGACAAGGAGAAGCAGGCATGGCATGACAAGGCGGCGAACACCATCGTGGTGCGTGCTGAAGGCGCCCGCACGGGCGCGCTCGTGCCCACGCATTCGATGCAGACAACGTGACAGCGCAGGGACGCCGGCCGCGCGGTGCCGAAGCTGGGCTGAGCCAGCAGGAGCTGCGGCCGGCGTCCTCCGCCCCGCGGGTCTGTTCGGCGCCCGTCGCTGCCGCCGTTTTGACAGCGACCTGCCCGTGGGAGATAATCCCGCTGCTTCCAGAGACGGTGGGTGCAGCGACGCATGGCGGAGAGCGGGTTGCACCGCCACGAGACGAACTCCCAGGGAGGTGAGCGATGAGCCAGAGTTGGCTATCACGGCTGCTGGGAAAGAATCTCAGCCGATCACAGCAGCGTGCGACGGGGGACCGCGAGCAGCACGGGTATGACCTGGGGTCCATACCGCCGGGCCGGCGGAGCGCTGTGGTGACCGTCCGCCATCTTCACGCTTTTGAGGCCCACACAGGCTACGTTTGGGCGATAGCAGTATCGCCGGATGGCGGCTATGCGCTCTCAGGCGGTTCGGATGGTAGCCTTAGGCTTTGGGACCTCGCGGCCGCCCAGTGCGTCAGCACCTTAGGGAGCCACACCGGCGACGTACGGTCGACCACGGTATCGGCCGACGGCCGCCTGGCCCTGTCAGGCGGTTCGGACTGTAGCGTCAAGGTCTGGGATCTAGCTGCCCGCCAATGCCTCAGCGCCTTGGATGGCCACACTGACGCTGTGATGGCGACAGCGCTGTCCGCCGACGGCCGCTTCGCCCTCTCAGGTGGCCAGGATTGTACCGTTAGGTTGTGGGATGTAGCCACCGGCCGGTGCATCCGCGTCTTGAAAGGCCACACGTGTGGCGTCTTGGCGATCGCCATAGCGCCGGATGCTTGCTTGGCGCTCTCCGGTGGGGGAGACACGACCATCCGGATATGGGAACTAGCCACTGGCAACTGCCTACGTGTCCTCACAGGCCACGCGGGAGGCATCCACAGCGTCGTCGCGTTGACGGCAGATGGCAGCGTTGCTCGCGAGTTCGCCGTGGGTGGCGTCTGTTCCCTAACATTCACTGGGGACGGCCGCCTCGCCCTCTCGTGTGGCAGCGACGGGGTGGTCAAAGTTTGGGACCCTTTCACTGGCCGCTGCGTCCGGACGTTGCAGAGATGGTGGGCGAAATACCTTCGCGCGCTCTGGCCCAGTTTTCGACTCGATAATGCAAGGTCGGTGGCGGTGACGGCGGACGGCCGATTGGCTGTATCGGGGAGCGATGACAATACCCTCAAGGTTTGGGACATCGCGACGGGGCGCTGCCTGCACGTTCTCAGAGGGCACGCCGGCACAGTGGAGTCCGTGGCGCTAACACCCGACGGCCACACCGCCCTTTCGTGTAGCAGGGACGGAACCATTCGCCTCTGGCAACTGCGCTGGAACTATGAATTCGCTGAGCCCTCTGACTGGGACGAAGGTGCACGTTCGTTTCTGAAAACGTTCCTTACTTTACATGCTCCCTACGCCGCTGCCCTCCCGCAGGGCCGCGAGCCGTCGGAAGAGGAGATTCGGCAGGCTCTCACCCGGCGCGGAAGGCCATCCTGGACCGAGGACGACTTCCAGGGACTGATCCGGGAACTGCAACACGCCGACTACGGCTGGCTGCGACCGGAGGGCGTGCGGGCGGAGCTGGAGCGCATGGCTCGTGATTGCGGGGAGCCACCGCCATCCGATTCGGGTTAATCCTGAGAGGGGTAGCATGACCGTCGTTTCCGCGCACATGACTGATACCGGCCGCGTCCGCGACCACAACGAGGACTACGTGTGGGTCGATGAGCAGGCGGGAATCTTCATCGTCGCCGATGGCTTGGGCGGGCACGCGGCAGGCGAGGTCGCCAGCAGGCTTGCCGCAACAACTATCGGGGAGATGATCGCTGCCGGCATCGCGGGCGGAGCAGGGCAGCTTTCGGCGGAAGGCGCCAAAGAGTTGGTAACGGAATCGATGGAGACCGCCAACGAGAGGGTATCGGCAGCGGCCGCGGAGGAGAAGCAGAACCACCAGATGGGGTCGGTCACCGTCGTCGCCTTGGTGCGACCGCCCCTTGCCTTCATTAGCCACGTTGGAGACGCACGGGCGTATCTGGCCCGTGGTCCCACACTCAGGCTGCTCACCGAGGACGATTCCGTGGTCGCCCGCCTCGTCGCTGCCGGCGTCATCTCGGAGGCCGAGGCCCGCGGACACCCACAACGCAACCTCGTCACGAAGATGGTCGGACAGGAGTCACGGCTGCAGCCCTCCTTCAGAGAAGTCGCACTGGAGCCGGGCGACTGGTTGCTCCTGTGCAGCGACGGCCTTTGGGACATGGTGGACGACCGGGTGGTCCTTGGCGAATTGCTGAAGGCAGACGGCGACCCGGCGCGGGCGACGGAAGCGCTGGTCCGCGCCGCAAACGCTGCCGGCGGCAGGGACAACATCTCGGAGGTCGCCATCAAG
>Ga0315296_10000386_pt1 | contig 40593 bp, 38 predicted proteins | sample YL17G14_18_MG_FD_203921 | JGI IMG/M metagenome (GOLD analysis project Ga0315296, IMG submission 203921) | Sediment microbial communities from Yellowstone Lake, YNP, Wyoming, USA - YL17G14_18 | ecosystem: Environmental > Aquatic > Freshwater > Lake > Sediment | place: USA: Wyoming | collected... | reverse complement strand
TTCTCCCATTCTTTGGGAAGCATTGCAGCCACAGTTAATAAACCCAGCGGTGGAAAAGATGCTTTTTTTGAAATGAATTTCAGAGCATGCTTAAAACTCCAAAACGTGTCTGGATATTTCGGGTAAATGAGGAGTATTTTCATAGTTTAAACTCCCAAGTTATGCTTGGTTAAAGGAATTTCCTTTTCGTCGCTTCAATGATTCTTCTCTCTTTTTTGCTTAGATGGCGTAAGTCGACGTCTCAAATAACATATCACTCGTAGTGAATCCCAGTCAATAGCTTAAAAAACCAAAAAGATTGAAGAATTTGTAAGCTAACGCTCTGGCAAGGGTGGAAATGAGATAGACGGCTGGCTGCCCGGGATAAAGTGCGCATTTCCTATTCAGAGAACGGCGCCAAAGGCAATGTGCATATGGAGTCGTTCAACGGCCGTCTAAAATCAGAGAGTCGATTGTTGTTTTGGGAAAAGGACAGCCTTGAAGCATTAAAAAAGGTTCTCTGTCAACGAATTCGGTATTATAATCACGTTCGTCGACATTCGGCGCTTGGGAACAGGTCGCCGATTCGATATCTTAAAGAGAAGGGCAAAATCCCCGGCTGAGATGTTAGCGGAAATTAGCCCTCTAAGTGGTTCGAAAAACGGGGGTCATATCCCGTTCAAAAAATTGAAATTAGGATGAATTTGATATATTCTAAAAAAAAGCTAATTATAAAAGAGAGCGACTTTGGGGCTGCTTCATTCTCAAAATTGTGAGGAAGGGAGACAAAATGAAAGTAAAGGCATATTTGGTTTTAATTGCTTTGATTTGCTTAACTTTTGCGGCTGTCCAAATTGTCGGACAAGAGGACCAGGCCAAGCAACTGAATGCACTGCGGACAAAGATTCGCAGTGAATTTGGCACTGATCTGCCTCCCCTTCCTTTTCCTGAGAATAATCCACAGACTGCTGAGAAAATCAGGCTAGGAGAAGCGCTCTTTTTCGACCCCAATTTGTCAGCATGCGGAACAATTGCCTGCGCTTCTTGTCATATTCCTGAGAAGGGTTTTAGCGACGAGCAGCAGATCTCGGATGGATGTGAAGGAGCTACTGGCAGAAGAAATTCCAATACGGTCTATAATACTGCTTATTTGAGCCATCTCTTTTGGGACGGCCGTGTTCAAACCCTTGAGCAGCAGGCACTGGGTCCAGTGGTCGATGGAGCGGAGATGGCGAACACTTGGGATAATGTTATCAGCTACTTAAAAACAGGTGTTCATCCTCTTACCAAGAAAGAATTTCCTGAAGCCAGGAAGTTTTATGAGAAATATTTCCGAGCGGTCTTTGCCGATGAAATAGGTTCCACTACAATAACTAAAGCCATTGCTGCCTATGAGCGAACTGCGGTCAGTGTTGATTCTCCCTATGATAGATGGCTAAAAGGGGATGATAAAGCTTTGACCGCAGCTCAAAAGAAAGGGATTATTGTCTTTTTCGGCAGAGGCAAGTGTTCTGCCTGTCATCCAGCTCCGAACTTCGCAGATTCAGATTTTCACAACATCGGAGTTTCCAATGCTGGTTTTGAAGTCCCTGAAAAATTCCCGCATAACTCTGAGATTTGTGGAGGAATTGCTACGAATGTGGACCCAGGGAGAGGAGAGGTCCAGTTTCTAAGATCCTCCTGCTCAGATTTAGGCAAATTCAAGACTCCAACTCTGCGGAATATTGAGCTTTCTGCACCATACATGCACAATGGCAAGTTTGCGACTCTGGGAAAAGTTATGACTCATTTCGAGGCGCTTGCAACTGGTGCCATTAAACCTTTGATTGGAAATCTTGATCAGAGAGTTGCAAAGGGAGCGGTATTTCTTGGTTTTGCCGGCGGCCAAGCTGATGATGTCCAAAGTATAGTTGAGTTCATGAAAGCTCTCACCGGCACTCAGCTTAAAAGCCCCTCAGGAGGCATAGCCCCTCCAAGTCTTAAATAACATTAGTCATCTCCATTTCCGTGATGACAAGGTTCAGAATGGGGCGAGTCGCGGTGTGTCCCTGTCCGTCCTCGCGGCACCTTGGGGTCAAGCTTTGCCATGGGGAAAAGCTATTTTCATGCCCATGACGAATAGGTATCTCCTCTGACAAAGCCTGACCCCACCCCTACGCTGCGGGCGTTGCAGGGCATACACTGCGCCACCCATTTGTTCTTTTTTAATTTCGAGCCATCACGGAAAAAAATGCTTACTTAGTCTTTTAGATAGTTGACAAGATTTATCTGTCTCCGATATAATTTAAGCTTAAAGATGGGGGCGAAAGGATTCGACGGAGATAGTGAAGCAGAGGTTGCATGTCGAGGCTCCACCCACCTCGTAAAAAGGTGGAAAAAAAACTAAGTGCAGAACCACTGCAAGTCGCTGCCTAAAGAATAGGCATGCCGTTTCTCAGGTTCTCTCCTGCGGTTCCTGAGAAGCGTCGTCGAGCAGGATCAGCAAGCTGGGCTTGTCCTGAGCCTAGCGAGCGAAACTTAAACAGGACTGGTTCGATGGTGTTTTTCCTCTTCTGACACTGTAGAACGAGACTGAAGAAGAGGATAAGCATGTAGAGGCTTTCTGCGGAATATCTTCGGACGCGGGTTCAATTCCCGCCGCCTCCATATGATTATTGTGAAAAATTGAGAGGCTTAAAAGAGAGGAACAGGCTACAAGCTGTACTCCTTTTTCTTTTTCTCTTTGTCGTCTTTTCCTTTTCTCAAAATCAGCCTTTTTTGAAACTATCGGCCAAAGATTATCCTGATTTCAGCCGGGCTATCTTTACCTCGTCCTTTCCCTTGTCTTACACTCTCGAGAAGAGTTCTTCCTTTCTTCTGGTTCATCTAGAAACAAAATTTCGCTTCAGGATTCAAAGAGATGCCATCGAAAGCGATTTCATAAAATCTTTCGGCTGGATAAAGAGAAACGACTCTTACACCATAACCATTGAAACAAAGCACAGCAACTTCAAGTTTGATCACTTCGTTCAAAATAACCCTTACCAGCTGGTCATCGATTTCAGACAGCTTGAAGAAAAGAAGATAGAGAGCCAATCTAGTTTAGAAGAAGCCAAAGTTACAGATGGAAAGAAGAAAGAGACACCTTCCCAGCCTGTCGTTTCAAATCCTCAGGGAAGACAGAGCCCCCCTGCGGCAAAAGGAATTAAGACTATTGTTATTGACCCAGGTCATGGTGGCTTAGAGGCCGGAGCTAAGGGCAAATTTGGAACCATGGAAAAAGAAATCACCTTAGCGATCAGTCTCAAATTAAAAGGCATTGTTGAACGCAATTTAGCTTTTCGTGTTGTCCTGACAAGAGACAAAGATTTGGATGTTTCCCTAGAGAACAGAGCCGCTTTGGCTAATAACAATAGGGCAGGTTTATTTATCAGCATCCATACGAACAGTTCTTACCGAAAAAATGCCCAGGGCTCAGAAACTTTTTTCCTTAGCCTTAATGCCACAGATGAAGAAGCAAGAAAATTGGCTTACCTGGAAAATAGCTCTCCTGAATTTGAAGGTCAGATTGAGAAGGGAAGTGAAGATGAAATAAAAATGATTTTATGGGATATGGCCCAGTCCGCTTATATCAAACAGAGTAGCCAGCTGGCTGAGATCCTTCAGAAGGAGCTGAATTTGCTTCTGGGAACGATGAACAGAGGGATTAAGCAAGCTCCTTTTAAAGTATTGACTGGAGTGGCCTGTCCTGCAGTATTGGTAGAGGTGGCCTTTATTTCCAACCCTGAGGAAGAAAAAGATCTGTTGAATGAAGCTTTTCAGAATGATGTCGCTCAGGCAATCTATCGTGGCCTGGTAAGCTATATCAAGCTCTACTCCCAGTAAGCGCAAGACAAATGGACGTAAAAAGAGTTGCAATTCTTGGAGTCCTCCTTGTTCTCTTGATTATTCTCATCGTTGTTTTTTTTAAGAGTGGAGGGAAGGAAAAGATAAAGCAACCTCCCCCAGCCCCTCGTCCAGAGCTTCAATCACAGCCCAAAGAATCAGGCCAAACAAAAAAGATTGTTCTACTTTTCCTCTCAGAAGAGGATGATCTTCTCCACCCTGAAGAAAGAGAGATCATAGCTGATTCCTCCGTTGTTCGCCAAGCCAGCCAAACAATTGAAGAGCTCATAAAAGGATCTGAGAAGGGATATCTTTCACCTTTTCCCCCTGAAACAAAATTGAGACAGCTTTTTATAACCAAGGAGGGAGTTGCCTATGTGGATTTTTCAAAAGAACTCACAGAGAAACATCCGTCTGGGTCTTCAGCTGAAATATTGACAGTTTATTCCATAGTTAATTCCCTGACACAAAACTTTAACTCGATTAAAAAGGTTTTTATTTTAGTGGATGGCGGAGAAAAGGAAACCTTAGGAGGTCATATCGACCTGACTAGGCCTTTTCTGCCTCAATATTCTTTAATTGCTGATTAATTCATCTTTTTTGTTTGAAATTCATGAAATTTGCTAATATGAATTTTGAGGTGATTTTTTTGCACTAAGCGATGCCAAAAATTATGAAAAAATTAGCCAAGGTGGTCATTATCGGCTTCCCAAATGTTGGGAAATCGACTCTCTTCAATCGTCTTTTAAGAGAAAAGAGAGCCCTGGTCCATTCTCTGCCCGGGATGACCCGAGACTCTAGCTGTGCCCTGTGCGTGCTCCAAGGAAAGAAGTTTATCCTTGTGGACACAGGCGGCTTTTTTGATTCTCAGGAAGAACCTCTCTCTTTCCTGGTCAAAGAAAAAGCTTGGCAAGCATCGCAGACAGCAGATCTCCTTCTCTTTGTTCTGGATGGAAAAAGAGAGATGTTGCCAGCAGAGGAGGAGCTTTTCCTTTCCCTCAGAAAGTTGAATAAGCCGATACTTGTGGTTGTCAATAAGATTGACTCTGAACAGGAAGAGGAAAAAATAGGCGATTATTACAGGTTAGGAGTGGAGAAAATTTTTGCTCTTTCAGCCGAACACAAAAGAAATTTGGAGGATCTACGAGTCAGTATCGCCGCTAGTCTCCCACTGTCTGCTTTGGAAATAGAGGAGGCAAAGCCCCTCAAGATAGCTATTGTTGGTCGGATCAATGTCGGAAAATCTTCGCTCATCAACCGCCTTTGTGGCGAGGAAAGATTGATCGTCAGTGAGATACCGGGAACAACCAGAGACAGTACAGATACTCTGATCATGAGAAACAAAAAAGCTTTCTGCCTGGTTGATACAGCGGGAATTCGTAAATTGAGCCATACCCGTGATAAAAGAGAAAAAGCCAGCATCATCAAAGCAAAAAAAAATATTGCCCAGGCAGATGTTGTCTGTTTGGTCTTGGATGCGCAGTGCTTTCCAACCCATCAAGATGCGGCTGTCGCTCAGTTGGCCCATGACTCAGGAAAGCCTCTGCTCTTAGCCCTGAATAAGTGGGATTTGCTCCAAGGAGAAAACATCTCTTTAGAGGAACTTAAGTCGAGGATTTTTCGAAAATTGGATTTTGTGAATTATGCCCCCCTTCTCACGATTTCTGCCCTAACAGGAAAGAGGGTTATAAAAATTTTGGATATGGCAGAGCAAGTCTATCTCAATGCCTGCAAGAGAATCGAGACTTCTCGCCTGAACGATTTTTTAGCCTGGGTTATGGAGACGCGTCCGCCTCTTGGAAAAAGCAAGAAAAGAGTCAAGATAAAATACATGACCCAGAAAGGAATCCTTCCGCCCACTTTTGTCCTCTTCACTCATTCCCGCGTTTCTCTTGCTCCTTCCTATGAGAAGTTTTTCACCCAGCTTCTGCGAGAAAGATTTGATTTTTGGGAAACTCCGATCAGATTATTTTTGAGAGAGAGCTGAGCTAACGAATAATGTCTTCAAAATGTTCCTTGCTTCTTCGATTTTGTTTTCCTTGACTTTAATCATGTATTTTATTATAAATTTATTCTCCATAAAAGAAAGAACTCGAAGATTAAGGAGGTCATGATGCTTCGAAAAAAGACAAACAGTTACCTCGTAATTCTTCTGGCTTTAGCCATTCTATTTGCGTTTTCAAGCTGCGGAAAACTCAAAGTCAGCAAGTTAAAATCCAATTATCATTTTTCCAAAGCTAATCAATTTTACCGCGACAATAAAGTGCGCAATGCTATTACTGAGTATGAAGCAGCATTAAAGGAGAATCCAAACCTGACAGAAGCCTACCGCTTTTTAGGGGAAAGTTATAAGAATCTCTATAAGCCTGGTGGGGATAGTGCATTGAACAAAGAGTTTGCAGAGAAAGCTCTCCAGGCCTTGAAGAAGGCCTATGAAATTGAGCCGACAAATAAAGATATCATTTATTCGCTGGGGGATATGTATGACAAAATGAGAAATTTTGAAGAGGCTGAAAAATTGTATTTGAAGATCATTGAACTCGAGCCAACTAATATGAACAACTACTATGTGGTGGCTGAATTTTACAAAAGATATGTTGGAGAACGGGAAGAGTTGAAAGCAAAAGCTGAAGACATGTATTTGCGCAGGATTGAAACTGATCCTGAAAATCCCCAGGGTTATGCCTATGTAGCGAGCTATTATGATGGAATTTTACCTATTCCTGAGTTTGATAAAGCCAATGAGTTTAATAAGAAGCGCCTTGAGTTGGATCCCAAGAACGTCGAAATTTATTATACAATTGGAGTGAACCGTTTCTCTAAAGCCTATCGTCTTCAGAATAAGTTGTCAGAGGAAGAAAGAATGAAACTTGCCGATGAGAGTGAAAAGGCCTTGTTGAAAGCGATCGAACTGGACCCCGTTTATCCTGAGCCTTATTCTTATATGAAAATTCTTTATATCAATATTCATGCAAAACTCTATCCAGAAAAAGAAGAAAGATACAAAGCAGAAGCAGATAAATATGGTGAAAAATTCACAGAGGCAAGAAAAAAACAGTTAGACAGAATAAGACTTGAAAAAGAGCTAAAGAAAACAGCCTAAGAAAAGGAAAACATTTCTCCTCTAACACCTTTTGTATCCCTATCTTTTCATAAAATAAACGGGCATGTTTATTCCCCTTAAAGACCAAAATCCCACTTCCCGTTTTCCCTATGTCACAGTCTTTTTTATCTCTTTGAATGTTCTTGTCTTTCTTTATCAATTTTTTTCTCCCCACGGAATCCAGTATTTTGTCTTAAAAATGGGAATCATTCCCTACGAGCTCACTCATTTCAGAGCCCTGGCTTTGCTTCCTCGCATATTTCCGCCTTTAACCCTCATCACCTCCATGTTCCTCCACGGCAGCTTTTTTCATCTTTTGGGCAATATGCTTTTTCTCTGGATATTCGGCAACAATGTGGAAGACTTCCTTGGACCTGTGCGCTTTGTCCTTTTCTACTTTCTTTCAGGTCTCGGAGCAAGCCTGACGCAGATTGTTTTCAACCTAAACTCCCAGGTTCCGATGATCGGGGCAAGCGGGGCCATCGCTGGAGTGCTTGGTGCTTATTTAATTTTGTATCCAAGCGCAAGAGTTTTGACCCTCGTTTTCTTGATTATTTATATTGAGATTTTGCCCATACCTGCAGCTTTTTTCCTTGGACTCTGGTTCCTGGCTCAAGTGCTGAATATTGGCATCGGTGGAGGCGTTGCCTGGTTTGCCCATATCGGCGGCTTTTTGATCGGGATGGCTCTTATTAAAATCTATTCCAGGAGAAAGAAAAGAAGGCTCTGGATTCACTAAGGAAGACCTGGCATCTCCGTTTCCGTGAGGTAAAAGAGATCAGGATGGGTATTGAGAAAACCGTTTGAAGGCTGAGCGGGCAAGGTTCCTCGACCGAAGGAGAGGAGAGCGAGGCCTGAAACCGAGCTGACTTTGCCTCGCTGGGGCAAAGGCAGCGTGTTTTCGAAATAGCCAGCCTGATCGATAACTTTTTCTTTCATCACGGAAAGAGAGACGCAATCGGAAAATCTCTTAAAGTTGACAACTCCCTAAAGATTTAGTATTTTAGTTCATCATCAAAACTTAAGAGTTTGATTCTGAGGAATATAATAGTGAAGACGTTCATCCCAAAAAAGGATAAGATCGAGAGGCGATGGTGGCTGGTTAATGCCGAAGGGAAAATTCTGGGACGGTTGGCCACTGAAGTAGCCATTTTGCTCCGAGGGAAGAAGAAGCCTCAATTTGTGGATTTCCTTGATAGCGGGGATTTTGTCATTGTCATTAATGCGGAAAAAATAAATGTCACAGGAAAAAAGGAGGAGGAGAAAGTCTATTATTCCCATTCTCTTTATCCTGGAGGACTGAAGAAAGAGACTCTTAAGGAGCTTTTGGAAAAGAAGCCTGAAGAGGTCATTCGAAGAGCAGTGTGGGGAATGATTCCAAAGAACAAACTCGGTCGAGCTGTCTACAAGAAGCTTAAAGTCTATAGAGGGCCTCAGCATCCTCACGAAGCCCAAAAGCCCCAGGAATACCAGTTTTAGGAGGCAATTTGAGTTTAATCCAGTATTACGGAACAGGGAAAAGAAAAACCTCCTGTGCCAGGATCTTTCTGCGGCCCGGGAAAGGAGATATCACTTTATTTGTGGATAAGAAGCCTCGTCCTTTTAATGAATATTTTCACTTTGATTCCCAGAGGTACACCATCAAACAACCCCTTCTTCTCACCGAGACAGAGAATAAATTTGATATTTTTATGCGTGTCAGTGGGGGTGGAATCGAAGGTCAAACAGAAGCCATCCGATTAGGCATTTCCAGAGCTTTAGTCGAGTTCAATAAGGAGTTGAGGCCAGCCCTTAAGGGAGCTGGCTTATTGACGAGGGACGCCAGAATCAAGGAAAGAAAGAAATATGGGTTGTTAGGAGCACGAAAGGCACCTCAGTACCATAAAAGATAAGGGAGGATTCGAGTTGGTATCAGTCACAATGAAAGAACTTTTGGAAGCAGGTGTTCATTTTGGCCACCAGACAAAGAGGTGGAACCCAAAGATGAAGGAGTATATTTTTGGGCAGAGAAATGGGATCTATATCATTGACCTGCAGAAGACAATAAAAATTTTTAAAGAAACCCTTCAATTCGTAAAGACCATCGCTGAGAGCGGAAAAGAAGTCCTTTTTGTCGGAACCAAGAAGCAAGCGCAGGATATCATCAAAGAATTTGCTTCAAAATGTGAATCCTCTTATGTCAATCAACGCTGGCTAGGAGGATTGCTGACTAACTTCCGAGTGATCAGAAACAGCATCGAGAAATTGATCGAATTGGAAGAGATGAAAGAAGATGGGCGCTGGGAACTTCTCTCCAAAAAAGAGCAGTCTAAACTAGAAAAGGTCTTCAGAAAACTCTCCAAAAATCTGGGCGGGATAAAGAAAATGGTGGACATGCCAGGTGCGTTATTTGTGATTGATTCTTCTAAAGAAGAGATAGCCATTTCTGAAGCCCGGAAGATTAACATCCCTATTGTGGCGGTGGTGGACACGAATGGAGATCCAGAGAACATTAGCTATCCCATTCCAGGAAACGATGATGCCGTGAGAGCCATCGAATTGTTCACATCAAAAGTATCCGAAGCTATCATAGAAGGCAAAAAAAGCAGGATAGAAAAAGGGCTCAAGGAAGAAAAAAAAGAGGAGGAAATCGCCTCTTCAGAGAAGACGCTCCCTCTTCCTTCAAAAACTGCAGAAGAGGAAATTGGAGAGTTGGAGTCTCGTTAACCTGAGAATTCTGCATAATCAAGGAGTGCATGATGGAAATAAGCGCTGAAAAGGTCAGAGAGCTGCGCCAAAGGACAGGAATTGGAATGATGGAATGCAAGCGGGCTCTTGAGGAATGCAATGGAGATCCAGAGAAAGCGATTCTTATCTTGAGAAAAAGAGGATATGCGCGGGCTAAGGATAAAATGATACGGGAGGCTGGAGAAGGAGTTATCGGTTCCTATATCCATCTCAACGGCAAAATAGGAGTGCTAGTGGAAGTGAACTGCGAATCAGATTTTGTTGCCCGCAACGAGGAATTTAAAGAGCTTGTCAAGAATATTGCCATGCATATCGCTGCCTCAAGTCCCAAATATGTCTCATCAGAACAAATTCCTTCTGAGGAGTTAGAGGTGGAAAAAGCGATCATTAAAGAGCAATTCAAGGATTCAAAAAAGCCGGCGGAGATTGTGGAGAAGATTGTCCAGGGGAAATTGAGCAAGTTTTACGAGGAAGTCTGTTTATTGGATCAGCCCTATATTAAAGATGACAAGATTTCCGTCAAAGAGCTTGTGGCTTCTTACATCGCCAAATTTGGTGAGAACATCAAGATAGGCAGGTTTGCTCGGTTTGAGCTGGGTAAACCATAACATACCCAAAATGCCACAACATAAGCCAGCTTATAAGAGGATTCTATTAAAACTTTCTGGCGAATCTCTCTTGGGAGACCTTCCCTACGGGATTGATTATGAAACGGCCAGGTCGATTGCCCGGGAAATAAAAGAGATCCACGATTTGGGAGTCCAGGTGGCCATTATGATCGGGGGAGGGAATATCTTTCGCGGAATCCGTGGTATTGAAGCCGGCATGGATCAGGTTTCAGCCGACCAGATGGGCCTTCTGGCGACTGTCATGAATGGCATTGCCCTTCAGGATGCTCTGGAGAAGGAAGGCGTTATCACTCGCCATATTTCTGCCGTAGAAATCAAGGCCTTAGCTGAGCCTTTCATTAGACGGAGAGTTATCAGACATCTCGAAAAAGAAAGGATTGTTATCTTCAGTGCAGGTATTGGGAGTCCTTATTTCACGACTGATACAGCGGCCGCATTGAGAGCTCTGGAAATCAAAGCCCAGGTGATCCTGAAAGCGACAAAAGTAGACGGGGTTTATTCTGCTGATCCCTTGATAGTCAAGACAGCAAAGAAGTATAGGTCAATCCGATACCTTGATGTCATAAAAAAAGGATTGAAGGTTATGGATACAACAGCCATTTCTCTCTGCAAAGACAATAAGCTCCCCATCATCGTTTTTAATCTTAAAAAGAGAGGGAATATAAAAAAGGCTGTTTTGGGTCAGAAAGTCGGGACAAAGGTTTATTGAGATTTTTCTCGAAAAAGCCCATTTTTTATAAAGAGGGAAAATGATGGTCAAGGATATTTTGAGGGAACTTGAAAAAAAGATGAAAATCTCCTTGGAGCATTTTCGCAAGGATCTGACCAAGCTGAGGACAGGTCGAGCCAATCTCAGTATTTTTGAGGATATAAAAGTTGAATATTACGGAACATTAACCCCTATCAATCAAGTGGCGACATTGGGAGTTCCTGATCCAACTCTGATCACAGTCCAGCCCTGGGATCCTTCTTTGCTCGATGCTATTGATAAAGCAGTGAGGAGTGCGGATTTGGGTCTTAACCCCATTAATGACGGCAAAATCCTCAAAATCCCGATTCCTCCGCTGGATGAGGAGAGAAGAAAGGAAATAGCCAAGCACATAAGGAAAATGTTAGAAGAAGAAAAAATGGCTCTGCGCATTATGAGAAGAGAGAGCAAAGAGCAAATCGAAGAGCTCGAAGAGAAAAAAGAAATCACAGAAGATGATAAGTTCGCAGGTTTAGATAGACTTCAAGAAATTACGGACGAATACACAAAAAAAATTGAGGAGCTTGCTACTGCAAAGGAAAAAGAAATCTTGGAGCTCTAAAAAACCGGAGCCTGACCCCAAAGACTTATTTTCTCCTAAGCCAATTTTCCGATGTTCCGAACTTTGTCCTTATAACCACTCCCCAACCAATGATGCTCAAACAGAAAGAGAAGAGAAAGCCAATAAATGGAATGAAGCTCACAATGCCGACCAAAACTAAGCCAAGGACGACAGCTAAAAGAGGGGATGTCTTCTGTCTTCCAAAAGCTCTGGAAAGACTTTCTCCGAAGAAATAGAAAAGAATAACCCTGCCAAAAATCTTAATGACTATACCCAGCATGATGAGTCCCAGAAGGAAAGGAATGCCAATCAGAATGATCGAGAAGAGGGCTGAGATGATGATCAAGCCAACAAAGATGGTGAGGGACAAAAGGCCGGTCCAGAAAATAGGCCAGAAAGATTTCCTGATTTGAGCCGAAGCAAAGGAAATCTGTTTAGGGAAAAGAGCTGCTACAAGTATTGCAATGATGAACCAGATGAAAAGGGATATCAATTTTATAATCAGGATAAGAGGAATAAGGGATAGAGAGAAGATACCTTTAAAGCCTTCCCTCAAAAATTTTGAGAAGATTTCAGAGGATTTAAAATAAACAGTATCTCCTTCAACAACACAACCCGGCTCCTTGTTAAGGACGCCTCCGATAGAGACAAGATCCCCCTTGACCATGGCTGAGGATTTCAGGGTGATCGCTGTTCCTATTCCGACAACAGAATTCCGAACTTCTCCGCTTACGGTGATCGTACCGCCAAGGACAACAACGTCTTCTTTGACTTTGCCTTCGATGAGGACATCGCCTCCGAAGGAGATGACATTGTCTTGAACCTCATCTTTGGCGACGACAATATCTTTTCTCAGGGTGAAATTCTCGTGGCCTTCGAGAGAGGTGAATCCTGCGAAAAGCAGAAGAAGGAAAAAGACCAAAAAGATTTTATTTTTCATGGTTCTTCTCCAGCAAAAAATTTTCTTCTTACCCCGTAGGCAAAAGAGAAGACTAGAATTAGGGTAATGGTGATAATGATGATTTGGACCTCAGGACTGATGATGGTTGTCAAGAGAGATAGTCCCTTGAGGAGTTCTTGTGAGAATTGTTGAAGAAGTTTAAAGTAGAGAGATGCCAATTTGTAGAATTTGACGAAGACGAGGGCAATATTTTTGATAGAATTCCCCAGGGTATGAGTGAATGAGAGGAGAAAACGAGGAAGATTCTGATTGATGACCAGAACGAAGATTAAGAGTGCTACAATCATTGAGGAAAAAGCGGCGGCGAGAGCCGCAAGCCATCCAAAGAGAGAAACCTCAGCGGGGAAAATTTTGGCCATGACTTTTTGGGTAAAATCAGGAGGGACATCGAAGGCGGGAAGGCCTTCTGCTGCGCGGAGAAAAAGTCTTCTTTCTTCAAGTGCCTTGCTGCATTTCAAACAGGAGCTAAGATGTTCCTCGATTTTTTTACTCTCAGAAGGGGGGAGTTCCTTCTCAAGATAGAGATAAATTTGTTCGATGCGCACACAGTTCATAATTTTTCCTCCAGAAGCTTGCGAATCATTTCTTTGGCTTGAAAGACCCTATTTTTAACCGTCCCCACAGGCAGTCCCTTTATCTCCGCCATTTCTTCATAGCTGAACCCGTTGATGTGTCTCCAGATGAACAATTCTCTCAGATAATCTGGAATCATCGAAAGTGCTTGTTCAATCCTTTCTCTTATCTCTTTGATTTCGAATTTCTGGACAATGGAAGGCTCATCATCCGGAACTTGGAGGGAGAAATGCTCTGAGCCATCGTTTGACTGTTGATTGAGAGAAAGAGGAATGATTTTTTTCTTCCGCCAATAATCGATCACATAATTTGAAGCAATTTTATAAAGCCAGGTCGAAAATTTATACTGAGGCTGGAAAGTATTCAAAGAGGAGTAAACCTTGACAAACACATCCTGGGTGAAATCAAGTGCGAGTTCCATATTTCCCACCATGCGGCCCATATAATTTAACAGGGGCTTTTGGTACTTCTGGATGATCATTTCAAAAGCCTTTTTTTCTCCTTTGAGAGTTTTTTCAACTAATTCTTTGTCTTCATTCATGGAGGACTTCCTGTCCTCAAAGATTTGTACGAAAACGAAAGGAAATGGTTTAGAGAGCGGCCTTTTCCAGCCATCTCTATTTTTTTATGCCCGATTTGTCCTCGATGATCTCGCAATCCGGGGGGACTTTTAGTTCAAAAAGGTTTTGGGAAAGCCGGGAGTTGACCTTCATTTGGCTGAACTCAAATTCTGTTTTGTTTCCAGCCCAATCAAAAAAAATTGCTTTTCGGATGAGCCAAGTTCTCTCCTCAATTTCGAGAAGGATGAAAGAATATTCCCCTTCCTCCTTGGGAGTCAATTTGAGCTGCCATGGTGTTTCTTCCTCTGAAGGAAACAAGTTAAATTCGACAAGATAATTATCCTTGAATTCCTTCTGGCCTGAGAGAAGAGCCAGTATTTCTGATTCATACTTTTCTTTTGATAAGGAGCTTCGGATAAGCTGGTTATCCTCTGGAAGATAAAAAAGGAAAGTGCCTTCTTTATAAAGAAAAATTTTCTCCTCCGGCTCTTTGTATTCCCATCTCATCCAATCAGGTTTTTTAAAATAGAATTTTCCTTTTTCTCTTAAGGGTGTGGTGACTGACATGGAGTAATAGATTTGATCAAAATTAGCCTGAAGGGACTGGAGAGAATGGAGTTTGCCTTCGACCTTTGAGACGATATCTTCTGCAGTCTGTGATGAGCAGAGAACAGATAGGAGTACAAGCCAACCCGCGCGTTTCATGCCTTGAGAATTATAGCATAAAGAGGATTCTGGGTCAGGCTTTGTCATAAAAGATACTCACTCATCATGGGCATGAAAGATGCCGTAAGCATCTTTTTCCGTGATAAATAGCAAGAGACGAAGCTCAAGTTGGATGACTCGAAGGCACGCTGCCTTCTCCCCAGCGAGGAGAAGTTGCTCGATTCGAGCTTCGCTCTCCTTCTCCTTGCAGTTGAGGAACCCTGCCCGCTCCGCCTCTCATACGGCCTTCTTCGTTCATCCAACCCTCGCTAGAATCGAGGGCCCTCATGCATTTACTCTCATCACGGAAAAAAGGATGCTTCTAAAGGTGTCTTTCCTATACGGCAAAGCCTGACCCCAAGCTGACGGCAAAGATGTTCGTCTAGTAAGCAGTTGCTAAAGAAAAGATGGTTTTGTTATAAAGAGGGTAATGAGGTCTGAATTTTTCCTTTTTCTTTTCATCTATTATATCTTGCTCATCTTTACCAGTTTCCTTTTTTTAAAGAGGATGAAGAGCCTTGAAGATTTTTTCCTTGCCTCCCGGAATCTCTCTGCTTTCCTTGTCTATTTGTCCCTTTGTGCTTCCTGGTTTGGAGCGACTTCGATTCTGGTCTCTACAGATGAAGCTTATCGAGAAGGAGTGAGTTCCTTTTGGCTTGTAGGCATGCCTGCGGTGCTCACTGTTTTGATCCTTGGCCTCTTTTTAGCCCAACCCATTCGCCGCCTGCCTATCGTGACTTTGCCTGATTTGGTGGAATTGCGCTACGGTCGAACTGTCCGTCATCTGGCTTCTCTTTTAATCATTTGGTATATGGTTGTCTTGGCAGCCTCTCAGATGGTAGCGATCGGCAATTTTTTGAAGATATTTCTTGGCACTTCTTATCTCTGGAGCTTGGCTTTAGGAACTGCCGTTGTTCTCTTCTACTCTATTTGTGGAGGCTTTTTTTCAGTGGTTGTTGCCGATTGTCTCAAATTCCTTCTCTTATTGGCAGGAATGGCAAGCCTTTTCTTTTTTCTTGCTAGCCATTCTTCCTTCAGTGAAATTCAGTCACTTGCCTTGCCACTCGGAAAAAGTCATTACTTCAATTTTTTCTTTAATTTCAAGAAGAACTCTTTAATGACCCTTTCTTTCACTCTGGCTTGGATAATTTCTCCTATTGCCTGGCAGAGGATCCAGGCAGCACAGACAGTAGAGAAAGCAAAGAAAGCTCTCTTCGCAGCAAGCGGAACTTTTTTTCTCCTCTATTGGCTTGCGGTCATCATAGGTTGTTTTTCTCTCCCCTTATTTTCTTCCTCTAAGTTTGAGAGCCTTCTTCTTTCAGAGCTTATTTCCTCCAAGACTGGAATTTTTTTGGGCGGCCTTGTTTTTGTGGCTGTTGTGGCCGCCATCATGTCCACAATGGATTCAGCCATCAATACAGGTGCTCTGAGTTTGACCCGGGATATCTATCAACAGATTTTTCCTTCAACCAGGGCGCAGGGGATTGTTCAAGTAAGCCGCCTTTCAACTTTTTCTGTGGGCGCCATGGCTTTTTTAGTCGCCACGCAGTTTCAAGATATCCTGAAAACTATAGGTCTTGCTTCAGAAATTATGGCCGAAGGACTCTTTATTCCAGGTCTAGTTATGATTTTCCTGAAAAGAAAATTGCCGATGGCAGGATTTCTGAGCCTCCTTTTGGGCGGAGGATTTTCTGTGATCACTTTTCTCGGCGAAGTGAACCTTCTCCCTTTGAAGTTACCCACTTGGCCTTTTTCTGTTCCCTATGGCCTTGCTTTGAGTCTGGGAGGGTTCATTGTTGGTCTAGTCTTCGAAATGGTCAAAGGCAAGGCATAGTTCTTTCATTTTGTTTTTGACTGTTTTGGCGGTTTTGGATATTATTTTGAAAAATGCCTTTCTTCACCAAGTTGCGCTGGAAGATAATTGGAGTTCTGGGGAAAACATTTTTATGGTTGTGGGCCAAATCTTCGAGGATTGAGGTCTTAGGAGAGGAAGAATACAAGAAACTAAGGGAGGAAGGGAAGCCAGTCATTTTTCTGGTTTGGCATGGCCGCATCTTTTTTGCTCCTTATTTCTTCCGCCGGAGAGGCATCATGCCTTTAATTAGCCCAAGCCAAGATGGAGAGATTGTTGCCCAGATTGTGGCCAGATGGGGGTACCGAATTTTAAGAGGATCAAGCTCTCACTCCATCATCAGAGCATGGAATGAAATGAAAAGAGAGCTTCTCCAAGGTGGGGAATTAATCATAGTTCCTGATGGCCCCAGAGGGCCTGATCGCAAGCTTAAACCAGGCTGCCTCAAACTGGCTCAGGAAACAGGCGCTTACCTTGTTCCTTTTACATTTTCGGCCTCTAGGAAGAAAATCTTCCAGACTTGGGATAGATTTTTGCTTTTTTATCCTTTTTCAAAAGTTGTTGCCCTAATCGGACAACCATTAGCGATTGATTCAGGATTAACCGAGGATGAACTTGAGAAAGAGCGACAAAAAGTAGAAAGTCTGATGGTCGAGCTGGATGAGAAGGCAGATGGGTATTTCCAGTAGCTTGCTTTCTTATTGCCCTTGTTTGGCATTTGTGTTATAAATCGAGGCAAAAAAAGAAGAGGAGGGAAACATGAAAAAAATCCGAATCTTAGGGGGCGGATTATTCGCTGTTTTGGTGGTTTTAGTTCTGCTTGCATTTGGACAAACTGCTGAAGAACACCTCCGAAAAGGGGATGAATATTATGCCCAATTCGATGACAAAAAAGCTCTTGAAGAGTATCTACTTGCCGTCAACATTGAGCCCAAAAATTATGAAGCACTATGGAAAACTGCCCGCGCTTATTTTGATGTCAGTGACTTGATCGCTCCAACAGAAAAAGATTCCAGAGATTCACAAATAAAAATGTACAGAGATGCAGAGAAGTACGCGCGCCTGGCAATCCAGGAAAATCCGAATGATACCTGGGGTCATTTTTATCGCTCAGCCGCGATGGGCAAGCGGGCGCTCCTTTTGAGCAAGAAGGAGCAGGTGGTGCTATCCAAAGCCATTAAGTCAGAGATTGAAAAAGCAATCGAATTGGACAATAACAATGACTTAGCCTATCATGCTTTAGGCCGATGGCACCGCCGGATGGCGGAAATCGGGGGCATGAAGCGGTTTTTTGGGGGAATCCTCTATGGTGAAATTCCGAAGGGGACCTTCGAGGAATCCGAAAAGTACCTCAAAAAAGCTGTGGAGCTGCGTCCAGATTATGTCAATCATCACTTAGAGCTAGGCAACACTTACTTAGCCCTGAAAAAGTATGACCTTGCTGAGCAGGAATTCGCAAAGTGTGCAGAATTGCCTATCAGTACGTCTAAGGATCAGATATATAAGGAAGAGGCCAAAGCGGAGTTAGACAAAGCGAAGAAGAAAAAAGTCGAGTAGCGCAGCAAAAATTCAGAAATTTTCTCTGTTTTTTAGCCCTTACTCTGAAAACACTTGAGCTTGGAAGACTTCGATCTTGACTCCCTTTTTCCATTCGTTTTCATCCAATCCAGCCTTTAAACAACCATGACTGAGAAAAGTTTCTAAATCCCAGTCGTACTCAAGGGGAACCTGAGGGAGGAGAAGGCCTTTGTGGATGCCTTTAGAGAGAATGATCCCATGTTTGCCTACTTCGATTTCTTTCACATCATTCACTGGCTGAGGCAAGCTGAGCACAGATATTTCAATTTTTGTCTCACGGAGTTCTTCAAGAGTTAAAGACTGGAAGCGATAGTCTTCGGTAGCAGCTAATATGGCAACTTCGATGACTGTTTCATAAAGAGGCTTGTGAGGGAGGACATATCCGATACACCCCCGCAGTTCGTGGTTCACTTTGAGGGTAACAAAAGCCCCCCTTTTCTCCATGAGGTCTTTATCTGCTATTTTTGTTTTGAGAGTCTCTTTTGTCTGCAAGTAATGCTCTATTGCTTGCCGGGCTAATCCGAGGAGGAATTTCTGTTGATCTTTGTTCAGGAGATCCCCCATTTTATCCCTTTTTTGTTATATTTGATTTGCACAGGCGAAAGATAACAGGCGAAAGATAAAAGGTATTTCTAAAATCTACAACATAAGATCTGATGGCCATTTTATGACGCTTGTTTAAATGGACATCAAGAAAGAGCTTTCCATAAGCAAAAGCGGCCAGAATTTTCTTGATCTTTTTCTTATCTGCTTTAAAAGAAAAAAAGCCGATAATCTTTCCATCGAAGAGCTGATCCAGGCCGCGGAAATTTTCAAGGGAAGGAAAGAAGCCTCTTTCTGAAGAGAAAATTTTTTCCACAAAAAACCTCTGGCCTCTTTTGTGTCCGATGAGAAATCCATCTGCTCTTGGCCTTGAGGAAGCGAGGCTCAGAGCCTTGAGGAGAAGACTTGCTTCCTCAGATAAATAGACATCCATTTTTTTCAATTATAGCAAAATAAATAAGAAATGGAAATTTTCGCCATCAGCGCAAGCATCTTCATTTCCGTGACGAAAGAAAGAGTTATCGATCAGGCTGGGTATTTCGAAAACATGCTGCCTTTGCCCCAGCGAGGCAAAGTCAGCTCGGTTTCAGGCTTCGCTCTCCTCTCCTTCGGTCGAGGAACCTTGCCCGCTCAGCCTTCAAACGGTTTTCTCAATACCCATCCTGATCTCTTTTTATGTCACAGGGTTGGAGATGCATCCGCCATCAGCCAGTTTTTTGAGCCCAGACGATAAGGCTATAGCCTCTTTGAAAAAAGAGAAGCATATCGAGACGAGAAAAGAGCCAGACCAGGGGATAAATAAGAGAATAAAGCTGGAAGTGTTTCTTCTGGGCGGCAAATTCGAAAGAAGTTGAGGGACGAATATGTCCGTCTCTTAACTTTTCTGAAGTTTTTGCTGGAAAAATTTTGATATAAAGGAAATTGAGGATGAGTTCAAAAAATTCTGAAAAGAAGCGGGAGTAGCTTTTGTGTTTGACAAGCTGAAGATGGGCTTTGCTGAGCTTTCTTTCAAGTTCCTTCAAGCTGTATCCTTCTCTTTTATGGCCATAGAGTTCCAATTTTAAGCCAAGCGCTGCCCGGAGTTTATGGAGGAGGAATAATTTTCCGCTGTGCGGTGTAACAAGGATCAAACGTCCTTTTTTTTTAAGCACACGCTCGATTTCCTCAAGGCATCGCTCATCATCCTCCACATGTTCCAGGTAGTCCAAGCTGAGCACCCAATCAAAGGATTGGCTCTTAAAAGGAAGGAATCTTGGCCTGTGCTGAACAAGATTCTCTCTAACAAGACTTTGGGTTGTTTCAAGGTTTGAAAAATCCTCATCTGTGCTTACCCAAAAGCCTTCTTTTTGGCGGAGAAAATAGCTTAAAATCCCTTGAGCACAGCCTAAATCCAGGGCAAGCTGGGAGGAGCAAATAGTTAAATTTTTTTCAAGAAGTTTGAGCTTTTCCTTTTTTTTTAGAGATTTTTTAAAAATTTGAAGTTGCCAGGGTTTTTCCCTCATTTGGAGAGGATTATATTTTTTTTCCAGGGAAAAAACAAGAAAGAGAATGGTTTCTTGACTAAGGCGGGTCATAGGAATTATGATGAAAGAAAAGAAAAAGAATGCTATTTGAAGTCATTATCGTTGGCGCCTTAGAAACCAATTGCTACCTCGTATACTGCAAAGAGACACTGGAGTGTGCTGTCATCGACCCCGGAGCTGAAGCAGAGAGGATATTCCCGATCATCTCCAGAAAGCAGCTTAAGCCAGTGGTCATTCTCAATACTCATGGCCATGTGGACCACATCGGTGCAAACAAAGATGTCAAGGAGAAGTTCGGCATTCCGCTTTGCATTCATTCTTTGGATAGTCCGATGCTGGGAGAGTCCCAAGAATCTGAACTCAGCTTTTTCCTGGGGGCCAAGGATTCTCCTCCTGCTGATAGCTTCCTTAAGGATGGAGACAGAGTAAAGATTGGAAACTCAAATTTACAAGTTATCCATACGCCCGGTCACTCGCCAGGAAGCGTGAGCTTTTTGGGCGATATTTTTCTCCTTTCTGGGGATACTCTTTTTTGGGGAGGTGTGGGCCGCACCGATCTTCCAGGAGGTTCCTGGCAGGATCTAGAAAATTCTATAAAAACAAAAATCTTGACTTTGCCGGATGAGACCGTTGTTCTTCCAGGTCATGGCCCCTCAACTTCAGTGGGCGAAGAAAAAAATTCAAATCCTTTTATCACATGAGAAATCCTTCATCCTCAGCTGAGGATGTTCTCCAACTTTTCCTCGAATTCCTTTCTGTGGAAAAAGGTTTATCCCTAAACACAATTCTTTCTTACAGCAGGGATTTAGAGAAGCTCTTTCTATTTTTTAAGAAGGAAAAGATCCACTGGCTTAAAGCTAAAGAAGAAGATTTAATAATGTTTATCCACCACCAGAGCCGATCTGGGCTCGGAGCCCGATCTTCAGCCAGACTCATATCTTCTTTGAAATCTTTTTATAGATTTCTGATTTTAGATGGACTCCTTGAGAAGAGCCCTGCTTCGAACCTCTCATCCCCAAAGGTTTGGTTCTCTTTGCCTAAGTTCTTAACTGTAAAAGAAGTGGAATTGCTTCTCAATCAACCTGATGAAAAGGATGTTCATGGCACCAGGGATAAAGCCATGCTAGAAGTTCTTTATGCAACGGGATTGAGGGTTTCAGAGCTTGTTACTTTAAGGCTTAAAGATTTAAATTTGAGAGAGGGATTTATCATCTGCCTAGGCAAAGGGGGAAAAGAGAGGATCGTTCCGCTCGGAAATTCAGCCAGAAAAGCTTTGGAGAAATACCTTGAAGAAGCCCGGCCGAAGCTCGAGAAAAAAGCGGTGGATTCTCTTTTCCTTACCAGATTGGGAGAGCCTTTTACTCGGCAGGGTTTCTGGAAGCTTCTCAGAGAGTACGGCCAGAAAGCGAACCTTGCCTCCAAAATCAGTCCCCATGTTCTCCGCCATTCCTTTGCCACCCATCTTCTGGAAAGAGGGGCTGACTTGCGCTCTGTCCAATTGATGCTAGGGCATAGCCAGATCACAACGACCCAGATTTATACCCATGTCAGCCGCGAGAGGCTGCGCAGTGTCTATGAAAAATATCATCCCCGCGCCTGAAGGCCTCCCTTGAACAGATAGACTCAATAGTGCGGCATGATGGATATCTTCACTTTGACTTTATGGCTGTTGGAGGCAGAGACAGTCCTGTTTTCCTTCAATAACCACTGTTTGTGCCTCCATGTCCATGAAAAATTTTTTTCGACAGGCCCAAGATAAATCTCTTTTTCTTCAAGGAAAATATGGTTTGAACCCTTCAAGACGAGAGAATCGTAATCGACTTCAGAAAGGCGCTGTGAATTCTCTGCAGAGGAGGGCAGGTTGAGGAAAAACTTGTCCAGGGACTCATTTTTGGGGACAAAGAAACCCTGGCAAGCGAAGTCAAAATGTAAATTCTCCTCCTTTCTCAGGATATAGTTGAGGCAGAAGAAAGGTTTATCCACAAAATCTAGTGTCTGAAGCAGCATAAAGAAGTCAGGAGCAATGGCCTTTTCTTGGGCCTCCCAACGAAGGGTTTCAGAATTTATTCGGTAAAGGAGATAATCCGAGTCATCTCTTTCCATGGTCCCTGTCCAGAGAATGGTGAAAGAATAATCTCCTGAATAGTTTTTTTCAGCTCCTTCTAGCGTGTACTCTCCATCCGTGGTGAGGACAAGTTTTATCTCCCACCAGTGAGGGGAAAAGTCCTTGGCCGCAAGCAGCGAGGGCGAGAGTGTCGACAGAGTCAGGAAAAGAAAAATAAGGACAGTTTTTTTGAGCATGATTTCAATCGGTCAAATCGCTCAAAAAATATTTTACTTTTTTAAAGAAGCCTTGACAAGCTTTGAAAATCCTGCTAATGTAAAATATTTTAACTTGTCAGTTTATTATTTAAACCTATAGGTTTTTTAATAAAACGGGAAGGTATAATCGATGAAAAAGCGAGACCTCAGACAAGAACGAGAGCGGCAAAGACGCCAGGAATACAAGAAGTCTATTTTGAAAGCGGCCGAAGCAGTCATTGCGAGGAAAGGTTACAGTGCGACGACTATGGATGATGTCGCTGGGGAGGCTCAATTCTCCAAAGCCACTCTTTACCACTATTTTAAAAGCAAAGGAGAGATGATTCTTGAGATTATCGCAGATTATTTTGAAGAGCTCAAGAGGAAGTTGGCAGAGATTCAAGAGATGGAAAAGAGCGCAAAGGAAAAATTAAGGGAGGCGATACGCTGTGTTCTCAAGTTTCATGAAGAAAAGGAAAATATTTCTCGGGTTTTCATGATGGACGAGTCCATTATGAAAAAGATGAAAATTTTTATCAATGATCAAAAAAAACTCACCTCAGACGTGGACAGAAAGTATGTCACCTTGATCAGAAATGAGAGAGAAGAAATCTTTAAGGTTTGTTGTGAGATATTGAGTGAGGGAGTGGCTGCAAAAGAATTCCGGAAGATGAGCATCACAGGCGCAGTCACTTTTTTGGGAGCTTTGCTCCAAGGTTACTGCCACGGAAAATTCTGGCTCGAGAGACCAAACAGTTTAAAAGAAGAAACTGATTTACTCTACAGCTTTTTCCTTCATGGGATAGAAAAAAGGGAAGAGAATTGAAAAGGAGATTGAAGATGAAGAAAGCAGGGAAAATATTTTTGGTTTTGCTTTTGTTTTTTGGCGCAGGAAGATTTATTTTTTCTCAAGAGAAAATCACTTTAACTCTTGAAGAGAGTATCCGTCTGGCTCTCTCTCAAAATCCTTTCTATCTGGCTTCAAAAGAAAAAGTGGAGGGAGCCAATTCATTGGTCAGAGAAGCTGCATCCAGATTTTTCCCTTCCTTGAATGCACAGGGAACTTATATCATGGATGAAAAACTCTTTGTCTTGGAGTTCCCTTCATTTATTCCCGGTCAACCTCCGCAGAGAGTCTCGATAGATTTTACAAAGAATTATCAATTAAGTCTTGCTTTTTCTCTGCCGCTTTTTAGTGGTGGCCGTTTGATCTCTGGATACAAGCAAGCCCAGTATAACCTCCTCTCCACAAAAGAGACTGTCAGACAGTCAAAGCAAGAGACTGTTTTCAATGTCAAGAGTGCTTTTTATGGATACCTGCTTGCCAAGAAATTTGTTGAAGCTACCGAAGAAGCTGTTGGGCTTGCTGAGAAACATTTCACCAATGTGAAGAATCTCTATGAGGTCGGTATGGCTTCCAAGTTTGACCTTTTGAGGTCTGAAGTCCAGGTGGCAAACCTCCGACCCCAACTGATTAGAGCCCGAAACAGTTTGAGTGTGGCTGAACTCAGCTTGAAAACTCTCTTAGGTTTGGATCTCTCTCAAGCGGTGGAAATCAAAGGAGAATTAACTTACGAGCCTTTTGAGGCCAATGTAGACGAAGTTGTGACCAGGGCTCTTCTTTCGAGGCCTGAAATCAGCCAACTCGAGTATCAGAGGCAGATGGCAGGAGAAATGCTGAAAATTGTTCGAGCCGCTGATCTTCCCACTCTAGCTATCGGCGGAAATTATAGTTTCTGGTCGAATTATCTTAACATTAAAGAAAGAAACTGGCAGAGCTTTTATACATTCAGCTTGGTTTTAACAGTTCCCATATTCAATGGCTTTGTCACCTCGGCCAAAATTGCTCAATCCAAGGCCACGATCAAAGAAATTGAGTTTAGCCAAAAAGGCCTTGCCGAGATGATTAAGTTTGAAGTCAAACAGGCCATTTTGAATTTAAATCAAGCCAAGGAGTCCTTGCTTTCCCAGGAGAAAAATGTCGAACAGGCTCAGGAAAGTGTGAGGATTGCTGAGTTGAATTTTTCGGAAGGTCTAGCAACAACTCTGGATGTAAGCTCAGCCCAGGTGGCTTTAACCCAGGCCAAAACAAATTATTCCCAGGCACTCTTCGACTATGCCCTTTCTCTGGCTCAACTGGAGAAAGCCATGGGAATTGGCTGGAATGAGAATGAGTAGGATATAAGGAGGAATCGCATGAAAAGATATATCAAGCTCAATGGAATAGTTATTTTGCTCGTATTGTTTTCGCTTTTTTCCTGTCGCTCCCCAAAAAAGGAGGAGAAAGCCCAGCAGGAGACTTTCGGAGCCTCTCCAGTGAAAGTGATCAAGGTCAAGAGACAAAAAATTTCTGAGAAGCTTTATTATACAGGCACACTCGATGCCTGGCAAAAAATCACTATCACCCCAGATGTGGGAGGAAAGATTGCCCAGATTTATGTGGATGAAGGAGATAGAGTCAGCAAGGGGCAAGTCCTGGCAGAACTCGACACAGAAGCCATCCGCCTTCAACTCAAGCAGGCAGAAGCAGCTTTTGCCGTGGCAGAAGCAAGTTATAAAGATGCCTTGAGAAATAAGGAAAGGATGGATCGCCTGATAAAGGAAAACGCCGTATCAGAGCAACAGTATGAGAAGGTAAAACTTGCTTTTGAATCTGGAGGCGCTCAGCTCGAGCAGGCGCAAGCGGCCTTGAACTTGGCCCGACATGCTTTGGATGTTTCTATCATGAAAGCTCCTTTCAGCGGAGTCATCGCCTCCAAAAACTCGAATGTTGGAGATGTGATCAATCCGATGATGGGAAGCTTCTCTCCAGTGAGTGGAGTTTTGACGCTGGTCGATTTTTCTCGTATCAAGATCAATATTGGAATTACTCAAAATGATATCCTTCGCATCAAGAAAGGCCAAGTTGCTATAGCAAAAGTTCCTGCTTATCCAGACAGAGAATTTAGAGGAACTGTGAGCCTTGTCAATCTCGCGGCTGATCCCTTGGCCAAGAAATTCAACATCGAAGTTGTTGTGGATAACCCTGAATTCCTCTTGAGGCCAGGAACTTTTGGAGAGATCACTCTTGAAGTGAGTACTCATGAAAATTCACTCGTTCTCCCTCAGAAGGCCATAGTTGAAAATAAATATATTTTCCTGGCCCAAGGCAATAAAGCGGAGAAAAGAGAAGTAACAGTGGGCCTTCAGAACACAGATTTGGTTGAAATTATAAGCGGTGTTCAAGAAGGAGATCTGGTTATCATTGAGGGAAACTTTGGCCTTGAAAATGGGGCAGAAATTAAGATTCTAGAAGAGGTGACAAAATGAAACTTCCTGAATTTTCAGTCAATAAAAAAGTTACGGCAACCATGCTGATGATGATTCTGGTTGTCGTGGGCTTGATCGCTCTTTCAAAACTTGGCTTAGATTTTTTCCCGGATATTGATTTTCCCACAGTATCCGTGATCACCACCTACCGCGGAGCTTCTTCTGAAGATATTGAGAATACGATTACCAAGCCTTTAGAACAGGTTGTTAGCTCTGTCAACCGCGTCAAGAAAGTCACATCCCAGACATCCGAAGGTGCCTCTGTGATAATGGTTGAGTTTGAATGGGGAACAAACCTGGATTTTGCTGCTCAAGATATAAGAGACCAGATAGGACTCTACAGGGCCTATCTTCCTCAGGATGCCTCGAATCCGCTGGTGGTTAAATTCAATTTGGGCCAGATGCCTATTATCTTTTGGGGGATAACGGCGAAGATGCCGACATTTGAACTCAAGAAGCTCATAGATGATGAGGTGGCAGCGAGGCTGAAGAGGATTGATGGGGTGGCTTCAGCCCAGGTTTTCTCTACAGATATCAGAGAGATTCTGGTGGATATTGACAAGACCGCTCTTGAATCCCGAAATCTCTCCTTGGACCAAATCCTTTTTTCTCTGCGTGCGGAGAATCTGAATCTTCCGGCTGGGAATCTTGTCCAAAGGCATTCTGATTTTCTGGTCAGGACCCTGGGGGAATTCAGGACTTTGGACGACATCCGGCGCACAGTTATCGGCTCCACGCCACAGGGAGAGCTCATCTATTTGGAGGATGTTGCTGAGGTCAAAGATACCATGAAGGAAACTCGCTCTATAGGTCGAATCCAGCATCAGAAAGGCATCTTCTTGATGATCAACAAGCGCTCAGGAGCGAACACAGCTATTACAGGTGAAGCTGTCAAACAAGAACTGGAGGCGATTAGAAAAACCCTTCCCCCGGGTATCGAATTTTACAAGGCAATGGACCAGTCGGAAATGATTCAGCGGGTCGTAAAACGCACCACTGATAATGCCTGGCAGGGTGGAATCCTGGCCATTCTTTTGATTTTTCTTTTTCTTCTCAACTGGCGGCCAACACTGATCATTGCCCTGGCCATTCCTCTCTCCATTGTCACCACTTTTATCGCCTTTTATCTGGCTGGATACACTCTTAATTTGCTAACTCTGGGAGGGTTAGCTCTGGGTGTCGGCATGCTGGTGGATAATGCCATCGTGGTTATTGAAAACACTTTCCGCCATATTCAGGAAGGAAAGGGAAGGAAGGAAGCTGCGGTAAGAGGCGCTTCTGAAGTGGGAATGGCTATTACAGCGTCCACTCTGACTACCATAGTTGTCTTTCTCCCCATGGTTTTTGCCTCCGGGATTACAGCTAAACTCACGCGAGGGCTGGCATTGGCAATTGCATTTTCTTTGATTTCTTCTCTTTTTGTTGCACTGACTATCGTGCCTTTGCTTTCTTCTCTTCTTTTTAAATCAAAACAAGAGCAAAAAGAACCGTCAAAGAAGGTGCTCTGGAGAGAGTTTGAGGGGGCCAAAAATTTTTACCGAAGCCTTTTACATAAAGCCCTGCGACGGAGATGGCTGGTTCTGGGTGGAGCTATCGGCTTATTTATTTTGTCCTTAGCCATCATTCCTTTTCTAGGGACAGAGTTCATGCCCTCTTCGGACCGGGATATGATCCTTCTCAGAGTGAAAATGCCTGTGGGTACTTCGCTTGAGGAGACAAACAGAGTAGTCTCGATTGTCGAAAATTTGATGGATCAGGAACCAGAAATAGAAATCATTACAGCCCAGGCTGGCTCGCAGGCTGAAGAGAATGCCTCAGACTTGGCTTTCGGGATGAGTGCCACAGGGCCTCATGAGGGCATTCTATGGGTTGGATTGGTTCACCAAACAGAAAGAAAGCTTTCAGATGTCGAAGTTCTGGAAAAGATTCGCAAAAAACTCCCTCGCCTGGAAGAGGTCAAATTTGAATCCGTAGATATTGAACAGATGATGATGGGAGGCTCTCAGACTCCGATAGATGTAAAAATCTATGGAAGTGATCTTGAAGCGTTAAGGAATCTGGCTGATCGGATTGTGGAGAGAATTAAAGATGTGGAAGGGCTGAGAGACCTAACCCACACTTTAGCCAAGGGCAAGCCTGAGTATCAGATCAGAGTTGACAGGGAAAAGGCTTCTCAACTTGGCCTCCCCCTAAGCCAGGTGGCCAATACTGTTCAGACAGCAACTTTAGGCAAGGTAACGACCCGCTATCGAGAAGGAAGCGAGGAGATTGACATCAGGGTTCGTTTTAAAGAAAGGTTCAGGGATAACTTGGATGAGATCAAGAGCATCCCGCTCATCACTCCTTTAAATAAAACAGTTTATCTCGACCAGATTGCCGCTTTCGAAAAGGGTGAGGGGCCTATTGTGATCGCTAGAGAAAATCAGGCGCGTCGTGTATCAGTTCAAGCGAACATCGCCGGCAGGGATTTGGGAAGTGTTGTCAGAGATATCAAAAATAGAATCGAAGGCATGGAGAGGGAGATGCCTCCAGGATATTTCATCGAGTTTGGCGGCGCCTACGAACAGATGATAGAAGCATTCAAGGTTCTGGCCGCCGCTTTAGCTCTATCGGTGCTACTCATTTATATGGTCATGGCTTCCCAGTTTGAAAATTTTCTCCATCCTTTTGTTATCATGTTTACCATCCCCCTCGGACTCATCGGAGTGGTTTTAGGCCTGCTCTTTACAGGAAGACCTGTCAATTTGCCTGTCTTGATCGGATTTATCCTTCTTGGAGGGATTGCTGTCAACAACGGGATTGTTATGATCGATTATACCAACCAGCTCATCCGGAGAGGGATAGAAAAGAAGGAGGCAGTCCTTCAGGCTTGTGCGACACGGCTGAGACCTGTTTTGCTCACGGCCTTGACCACAGTTTTAGGGATGCTGCCCATGGCTTTGAGTACTTCAGAAGGAGCAGAAATGAGAGCCCCTCTGGCCATAACAGTTCTTGGCGGTTTAACGGCAACAACATTTCTGACATTGTTTATCATCCCCATTATCTATAGCCTCGTGAATCGAATTTCCTTTAAAAGAGCATAAATTTAAGAAGGGGACAGTCCCTTTTTTAGGACTGTCCCCGCAAATCAAATCTTATATCTCAGAAAGGCACCGATTTTTCCATATCTATCGAGTTTTGAGGGTGGTGTGATGTGTTTCACCTGGCAGTTTTTTTTCATGGCCACCTCTATGGCTTCATCGATAACATCCACCACAGTTTCAGTCTTTTTCTTACAGGAAGGACAGCTCGGCTCATCAACGAACAGAAATTTGCAGGTTGGACAGATTTTTCCCTCTTTTGAGAAGTTGTGAGTAACGACTAATGTTTGAACTTCAAAGCCATTTAAGCTCTTCAATGTATCTCTTAAGCCTGAGATGGCAAGTCCCCCTCTTTCCAGTTCAGAAACAAGATTGTGGACAATCGCGTTTTCTTCATCCTTTTTTAGTTTTTCTTCAATGGCAATAGACTCCTTCAGAACTTTATCCGGAGAATCGCCAGGCATGGATTTTAGCCTCCCCTTCAATCTACTTTTGAGATAGGGATGGAGAAGAGGCTCAAGCTCTGAATAGTATTCATCTTTGCAGCCCAGGAAAAGCCAGTCAAATTGATTCTTTTTGAAGAAGTCGAAAGTGAGTTGTGAAGCTTTCTTAAGATGGTCATGAAGGTGAGCCGCAATGTGGCGTTCTATTCGTTTTGATTCATAGCCTTCCCAGCCGCCTTCGCGGACCTTGCTCGGGACATCGCTGCTAATCGTTTCCAGGAGAGAGATTTCCCCCATGAAAATGTCGTACCATTTGGCTTCACGTCGTTCGATAAGAAAAGCACAGATGCGACGATATCTGCCCAAAATTGCAACAAGAGGACGAACATAGGGATTAATGTCGAAGACAATTCTGTTTCGGGGCGGATGAGGCAGGCTAAAAACCTGCCAGAAATTTTGTCTGTTACAGGAAAAAATTGCCACTCCCGCAAAATTGTAGGAGCCAAGACTCTGGGTGCAAAAGATATTAATTTTCTCCAAGTCTTGGGAGAGAGATTCTTTTTTCTCCTTGCCGATGTCGAGCGTCTCAAGCCGAGCTCTGCCACTGCTCTGAAGATTCTTGAGGGAGAGAGCTATTTCTTTTTTTGTCAGCCTGCTTTTATCTGTACAAAGGTAGATAGAAGTCGTTAAGAACTTTTCGCTTTTAAACTTAGAGAGGACTTCTATTTGCTCCCGGCTCAAAAGTTTCATTTGACCTCCTTTAGAAGATTTAAAAATAATGCAAACCCAACCCCTGCTGCTGGATATCTTATGACGGAGAATATCACGTAACTCTAAAATAAAAGCTGACCTAGCTTTTGTCAAGTGCAATCATATCTTTGTAAGCATCTTTTTTCTGTGATGGTAAACTCTATTATGGCTCATATCACAGATTTGCGGATGCTTCCCATTTCCTTTAACTTTACCTTTTTTTTGGCAAAGGCTATAATACAAACAGTTCAACGGTTTTTGCGTCGAGATTTTTTTAGAAAAAAAGCGAATAGAAAGAGCTTTTTTGCGGAAGTGGCGGAATCGGCAGACGCGTAAGCCTCAGGAGTTTATGGTCGCTTAGACCGTGTGGGTTCGAGTCCCACCTTCCGCACAAGGAAAACAAACACTCGGTGAATATAGATGTCATTTAAATCCTAGAAATTGAGGATAAGGCCGAATAGCAGAAGTGATATATGCCTTCTTCAAAAGACATTCTTCTCATCAATCCCTGGATTTATGATTTTACAGCCTATGATTACTGGCTCGAACCTCTGGGGCTTCTTTACATCGCCTCCATTCTCAAAAAGCACACAAATTACCGATTGAGCTTTGTTGACTGCTTAGACCGCCATCATCCCCTTTTAGAAAAAAAATTAAAAGCAAAACCTGATGGAAGAGGTTCTTTTCAAAAAGAAGAGGTTTCAAAGCCCTTTGTTTTAAAAAAGGTTCCGCGAAAATATTCTCGCTATGGAATCCCGATCTCACTTTTTGTCCACGAACTCAATCAAAGGCCAAAGCCTGAACTTGTCCTTCTGACCTGCACAATGACTTATTGGTATCCAGGTGTCCAGCTTGTTTCGGAGCTTGTGCGGCAAAAATTTGGCCGAGTTCCTGTGGTCCTTGGAGGGGTTTATGCGACTTTAATGCCAGAACATGCCCGCAGCCACTCGGGGGCAGATATTGTCATCGAGGGGGCCGCGGAGAACAAGATTTTGCCTCTCGTAAGTGAAGTACTGGGGAATGGCCATTCTCCCCAAGCAGAGTTCGAGACTCTTGAGGATATTCCTTGGCCTGCCTTTGATTTATTGAGAAACAAAGAAAGCCTTCCCCTTCTTACGTCAAGGGGCTGCCCTTTTAGATGCTCTTTTTGCGCAAGCCCTTTGCTCCATAAAAATTTTGAGCAGAGATCCCCTTTCTCAGTTATTTCAGAAATTGAAGACCTTTATCGCCGCTATGAAACCAGAGATTTTGCTTTTTATGATGACGCCCTTCTCCTCAATAAAGAGCATCATATTTTTCCCATATTGAAGGAATTAATCCAGAGAAAAATGCCTCTGACTTTCCATGCTCCCAATGGGCTTCATGTCAGAGAAATTAACCCTGAGCTTGCATCTCTTTTTAAATCGGCAGGTGTTCAATCTCTCTTCCTCAGCCAAGAATCCTTTGATGAGAAATTACTGGCAAAGGCATGTCCAAAGGTTCGAGCTGGCGACTTGGAAAAGGCATTGCTCCATTTGGAACAAGCAGGCTACAGAAGGCAGGAGATAAACGTCTACCTCATTGTTGGTCTTCCCGCCCAGGATATCTCCGCTATAAAAGAGAGCATCCTTCGTGTTCGCCGCCTTGGTGCAAGACCCCGATTAGCCTATTTTTCTCCTGTTCCAGGGACTGAGGAGTGGCGGAATTTAGTCGAAAAAGGGTATCTGCCTCAAGATGCTGATCCCCTCCTCCACAACAAGCTGACATTTCCCTATCTCTGGGGGAGTTTTTCTTCTTCAGATTTTGAATCGGTGAGAAGCTTTTTAAATAGTCCAGGCTGACCCCACCTTGATAAAGAGAGAAAAATATTTAGAATTAGATTATAATATTGATATAGAAAATAGAGGAGTTGTCGAGTGAAAAAGAAGTCTGCCTTTATTTTGTTTATATTATTGTTTATCTTAGCCTCTTTACTCCTGGCTGAACAGGCCAAAAAACAGAAAAACGAGCTCCCTGAACGCTACAAAAAATGGCTGGAAGAAGAAGTTGTTTATATCATTGCTCCTATGGAGAAAGAAGTTTTTTTGCAGCTTAAAACAGACCGGGAAAGAGATCTTTTTATCGAAGCTTTCTGGAAGCATCGAGATCCTACACCTTCGACAGAAGAAAATGAAACTAGAAATGAGCATTATCGCCGCATTAACTACGCGAATCATTTTTTTGGCCGGAGCTCGCCAATTGCGGGCTGGAAAACAGACCGGGGAAGAATGTACATCATCTTAGGAGAGCCGAACGACATTCAAAGGTTTGAAGGAAAGAGTATGACTTATCCCACTGAGGTCTGGTTCTATCAAGGGAAGACAGAACTTGGTCTTCCTCCAGGCTTTAATCTCGTCTTTTTCCAGCAAGGGAGTGTCGGTGAGTACAAACTCTATAGCCCTATCAAGGATGGCCCCCAGGCTTTAATGACATCTTATTATGGCGATCCCATGGATTATTTAAGTGCCTACCAGCAACTCAAAGAGTATGAGCCTTCACTGGCTGAAGTTTCTCTTTCTCTTATTCCTGGAGAAGAATCTGTTGGCATGGGCCGCCCATCTCTGTCTTCAGATTTATTGGTGCAGAGAGTGGAAACTTCTCCCCAAAAACAAATTGAGGAAAGATATGCTCAGAAGTTTCTCCAGTACAAAGATATTGTGGAAGTGGAGTACACAGCCAACTACATCGATAGTGATTCGTTGGTCAAAGTGATCAAGGATCCCTCAGGAATTTATTTTGTCCACTATGCTCTTGAGCCAGAGAGGCTTTCAGTAAATCTCTACCAGAATAAATATTACACCACATTGAAACTCAATGGCACAGTTCGGGATGAAGCAGGGAAAACCATTTATCAATTTGACAGAAACATTTCTCTTGATTTTGATGAGGAAAAGATGAGAAGTGTCAGTCGCCAGCCGTTCGACATCCACGACATGTTTCCTTTAATCCCTGGGAATTATAAATTTTCTGTGCTCGTCAAAAATGATGTCTCTAAAGAATTTACATCTATGGAGCAAAACCTCCTTATTCCTCAAGAAGAGCCCGCTCTCCAGATGACTTCTCTCATTTTGGGCTACAAGGTCTCAAGAGTTGAGGCGACCCAGAAAAAACTCAAACCTTTTCAGCTAGGGCCTTTTCAGGTTTATTCCCAGCCAAACAGGGTCTTTCTCAAATCGGACACTCTCTCCGTTGCTTTTCAGATTCACGGCTTAAGCCCGGATTTAAGGCAGAGAGGAGAAATCAAATTTGTCTTAATGAAAGAGGGACAAGAATTTCGATCTGTTTCGAGGAAGATCATTCAATACGCTGACTTACCAGATTTTGTTGAGGACTTTTCCCTTGCTGAATTCCCTCCCGCTCATTACAGGATTCAGGTTTCTCTCCTTATGGATGGCCAGGAGGTTCTTTTAAATAGTGATGAATTTGATGTGACGCATCTTGAAGCCATCTCCCGTCCCTGGATTTATTCCAAAATCTTGCCTGAGAGTGAGGACCCTGTCTATGACTATTTGATCGGAACTCAACTTTTTAACAGTGGCAAAATTGAAGAAGCAAAGAGCCATTTGGAGAGGGCTTACCAGAGTAAACAAGATTCCGTTGATTTTGCCTTTAATCTGGCCCTGGTCTATATGGCCTTGGCTGACTATAAAAAAATTGAACCCCTTTTGCTTCCTTTTTTAAACCAAGAGAAGCCTTCAAAGTATGAACTGTATTTTCTCATGGGCAGAGCCTACAAAAATTTGGGGGAATTGAGTAAAGCCATTGAGATTTTTGACAAGGCTATTTCCCATTATGGCCTGAATGTGAATATTCTCAATATCATTGGAGAATGTTATTTCCAGCTGGGAAATACGAGCGCAGCTTTGACGGTTTGGGAAAAATCTCTGGAGATAAATCCCGATCAGCCTGAGATTAGGAAGAATGTGGGGGCTTTGAAGGAGAAAAAATGAAAAAAACAATTTCATTCCCCTTAACTCTTTTCCCCTTTATGTTTGTAAGCTTCCTGCTTCTTTTCTTTTCTCCCTCCTGCCGCCTTTACAAATTGGAGCAGAAGCTTGATCCTGAGAATGCCGACTGGCTGTCCAAAGTCAGGTATATCATCACTAGGGAAGAGCGAAAGATTTTTCTTGAGCTTCCAGATTCTGAGAAAGGAAAATTTAAAGAAGAATTCTGGAAGCGCCGTGACCCTGACCCTGATACAGAAGAGAATGAGTTCGAGATGGAGTATTATAACCGCGTAGAAAGAGCTGATAAGCTTTTTTCTGGAGAGGGAAAACCAGGCTGGCTTACGGACAGAGGGAGAATCTATATCCTTTTCGGCCCTCCCACGGATAGGATAACTTACCCCATGGGAGAGGATCCCTACAACCGTTGCAGCGAGATCTGGTACTACGGCAATTTTCCTGTTATTTTTGTTGATTCGACCTGTAGCGGAAACTATGTTATGGAGACCATAAATCTGGAGCATCTTCATGATATCAACATAGCTCAGGACTATTTTCAAAAAACTTTTAAGAAGGAAAAGGAGTTTTTTGATTTCAACTTGAGCATTAAAAAAACTTTAGTCGAAGCGGAGAAGGTTGAAGGCACAGTTGTGATTGAAGTTCCCTATGATGGAATCTGGTTTAAGGCAGAGGAAGGTAAGCTCCAGACAACTCTGGAACTTCAGTTAGAATTAAGGGATTTTGAAAAAGCGCTTATCTGGGAATACAAGGATTCTTATGAAGTGGCAATGGATGAAGCTGAGCTCAAAAAGAAAAGAGGGCAGAAATACCGGATTGAGGTGCCTTTTACTTTGGAAAAAGATGTGAGCAGACTCCGCCAAGGCAAAAATATGCTTCATGCAGATATTCGAAACAAGACAGGGGGAGAAAATTTGAAGAAAGTGATGGAGTTCAGTTTATAGCCACAGGCGCGTGAAGTGGAGGATTTAACCTCGAAGTGTCAGCATTTCTTTTTCCATGATGAAAGACAAAGTCATTGATCAGGCTGGGTGTTTCGAAAACACGCTCGCTTTGCCCCAGCGAGGCAAAACTCTCTCGGTTTCAGGCTTCGCTCTCCTCTCCTTCCGTCGAGGAACCGTGCCCGCTCAGCCTTCCACACGGTTTTCTCAATCACCCATCCTGATCATTCTCTATCTCGGTTTTGGAAATGCTTCCGCTCAGAGTTGGCAGCGTTATGGATTTTTATTATAATAATTTTTAGAAAGAAAAAATGAAAAAAATAATGTTTTTCATTTTCGCTATAACTCTGCTTCAATTTTTCTTTTTTCTCTCCTGTGCCACCTCAAGAAAAGAGCTGAGGCTTGACCCTGAAAGTGAAGATTTTTTGAGCCATGTGAGGTACATCATCACCAGAGAAGAGTCCAAAATATTCTCAGAACTTCCTCCCTCAGCCAGGCCCGACTTTATCGAGGAATTCTGGAAGAGGAGAGACCCGACTCCTCAAACTTTGAGGAATGAATACAGGGAGGCCTATTTTCAAAGGATAGAAGATGCTAACCGCCTCTTCAAAGGGTCTCGACCTGGCTGGCTTCAAGACCGTGGCCACATCTATGTTCTCTTCGGTCCGCCCAACGAGCGAGTGACAAATCCAATGGGTGGCCGTCCCATCGACCCCTTCGCTGATGCCAGAGAGATGACAACTGGCAGGAGAGTGGCCACAGGAGAAAAGGCGACTGAAATCTGGGTCTATTACAATCTTTTTTCCTCTTATCAGCAGCCCCATTCTGCTGAGCTTTTTTTTGTCGATTCTGATGGAACAGGCGATTATAGACTCTCGACCAATATCGATGAGGTGATTCCAGGGGGAATAGATGCCCTCCTCAACCCAGATATCCGCTTTACCCATGAATTGTACAAAGAAGAAGCAGAGAGAGCCAAGCTCTATCTCCAGAGAGCCCTTTTTGACTTCTCCTGGGAACTCATCAAACAAAAAAACAAGGAAATTCCGAGCAATCTTTTGGTTCGTCTTATTCTGCCCTACAAAAAAATTGTCTTTAAAGCAGAAGAGCGAAGCCTCAGAGCAAGAATAAAGCTTACGATCCACATCATCGATACATCAGAGAAGGTCATCTGGAAGCATGAAAAAGAGCATGATCTGGATTTCACAGAGAAATTTATTGAGGAGAACAAAGAAGGAACCTGGAGCGTGGAAGTTCCTGTAGTCCTTTTGCTGGACAAGGGAAAGTACTCTGTCTATATTCGTCTCGAAAATCCGCTGGGAGACCAAATAATTGAGAAACTGCTTCCACTTAAAATGTAATTTCGTTCGCAAGAAAGGAGGATATCATGAGTCATACTTTCGGGAATAAATTCCTTCATCTTATTCTTTTCCTTTTCCTTATCATGAGCTTGGCCTGGACAGCGCCGCTCTCTCGGGCTCAGGAAAATCTGGGCAAAGGAAGGATTAGCGGCACGGTTACGGACGAAAATGGCATACCCCTGGAGAAGGTTTTGATTGTTGTTGAAAGCTTGAAGGGCACGACAAAACTCGAAGGGTATTCGGATAAAAAAGGACATTTTGCCGTGGCCGGAATGGGAACTGGCTTTTGGAAAATAACAGCCACCAAGCAGGGCTACTCCAGTTCCTTTGTCGATATGAATGTCAAGCAGCTCGCCACAAACCCTCCCATCACCTTTGCCTTGAAAAAAATGACTGGTTTTGCTGCCCTCCTTGCTGATGAAGAGTCGATGAAATTGTTTGATCAAGGAAACCAGTTCCTCACTGAGGAAAAGTATGACGAAGCCTTGAAAGTTTTTGAGGAATTCTTGGTTAAATATCCGGAGATTTATCAGGCCCATCTCAACATCGGCTCCTGCCACCTTAAAAAAGGAGAGCTGGATAAGGCTGAGGCAGAATTCAAGCTTGTCCTTGATAAAACCATGGAAACTTTTGGAGACTATAAAAAAGACGCAACCACATCGCTTCGTGCCTTATCTGGGCTTGGTGAGGTTTATCTTAAAAAAGAAGATTTTGACACAGCCCAGAAATATTTCACCCAGGCTTTGGAGATTTCCCCAGAGGATGAAGTGGCTGCCTACAATGTGGGAGAAGTTTTTTTCTCTCATCAGAAAATTGACGAGGCCATCCGCTATTTTGAAATGGCCACCCAGATCAAGAAAGACTGGTCCAAGCCTTATTTGAAGTTGGGCTATGCCTATCTCAACAAAGGCGATTATTCGAAATCGCTGGAAAATTTCAATAAATTCGTGCAGATGGATCCTGAAAATCCTGAAGTCCCTCAGGTAAAAAATATCATCGCCACCATCGAGAAGATAAAAAAGTAAAAAAAAGGGGGACAGTCCCCAAAATGGGGGCTGTCCCCGATCTTAAATTAGAACGTAAACCTCATACTGAGCCTAACTACCCTTACTCCTTCTACATAGCTAACAACTTTATAACCGGAGACTAATGTCTTTGTTCCAGGTTTGTCAGCGCCTTCAGCAGTAGGAGACCAGCGGTAGACATCATTCATTCCAACATTGACACGGGAATAGCCCAAGAGGTTAGTGACATCGATGTAAGCACCAAGTCTTCCGATATTTCCGATATTGAATTCTTTCTCCAGCCTTATGTCAAGATAGTTCTCGGATGGGTATCTTCTTGTGCCAGCGGTTTCGATATTTACGGTGTAGTCAGTCCTGTAGGCATTATTAGCTGTGCACCAGCTTGTGGGAGGATAGATGTAGCAGTATCTTTCCCATGGAGCGCCGCTCTGGAAACGGTAGGAAGTGCTGAGGAAGACGCGGTAGGGAAGCTGTGCTGTGCCCATGAGCTTGATCTGGAGAGGCCGGTCAATGTTTGTTCTTCCATAGGCATTGACAAAGTTATTGGGACTGTCGCCTGAGCCTGTCCATCCCCAGCTTTGATCGTACCAGCCTCCGATATTGCCATAAGCTTTGCTGTAAACAACAGAGCCTGCGAACTGCCAGCCGTCAGCCATGCGCTTGTTGAAGAGAAACTCCACAGCCCAGTATTTTCTCATCAGCTCAGGCACATTGTTAAACTGATAGAAAGTCGGAGGCGCATTGTTCGATTGGACATAGCAGGTCACAGTTTGAGTCGGATATTGGTCAGTTCCTGGAATAGTGGTTGTGAAAGGAATCCAGTATTTCTTGGCTGCAGCCTGGTCAATGCTGTACCAGTATTCATTTGTATCAGGAGCATAGCGGACATCATCCAGAATATTCTTCTTGCTCTTATAGATGAAGTTCACTCCTCCCGAGAAATTCTTGAAGAGCTCACGGGTGATGCCAACAGTGAGCTCATTGTTTTTAGGAGATTTTGTCTCGGGGTTGAGCCGTTTCTTAGCAAACTCAGGATCCATCCCTCTATAGTCAGTGGGAGGAAGTACATAATTATCTGAAGTGTCGGGCTTGCCATTTTTATTGGTGTCATACCAGTAGAAGCTAAAAGAGCGAGGATAAAATGGATGAAGCGTGGAGAAATACTGAAGCATCAAGTATTCTGTATACTGAGAGAAAGAGAATTTCAAAGCAGTTTTTCCATCTCCAAAAACATCATAAGACGCACCGAATCTTGGAGAGAATTCATTCCATTCAATAATTCCTTTCCATTCTGGAGAAGTCGCATCTCCAAACGGATTGAGGCCGTTTGGGAAATTCTGAGGATATGTTTTTGCGACATAAGGACGGACATAAGTCTCACCGATATAGACAGAAAGGGGATTTCCCCCAGCTTTCTTGGTCACAGCAGGCTTCCAACCCCAGGAGCGGTCAAACCTGATTCCCAAATTGAGGGTTAACCTCTCGGCAAAGGTCACAGAATCCTGGATAAAAGCACCGAGTCTTTGCGCTCTATCAATGATTCTGTTTGAGCCTGAGGCAGGCCCGCAGATGTAAAAGTCGACACGTCCACGGTCTGCATAATAATAGTTATTGGGATTTCGGGTGTCCACATACCAGAGCATATTGTCTTTGCGCCACCAATCCCAATCGCCATAGGCATCCTCAAACTCAACTCCTCCCTTAAACTCGTGGTTTCCTCCGAGGAAGTTATCCTGGAAGCGGGTGAAATAGAGGCCTGTCTGGAATCTTTTCCTGAGATAGGTCTCATTGAAACGGGCTGTTGTCAGGCTGAGATAGGGCTCTGCATAGTTATTGATCAAGGGTAAATCTTGAGCTTCCGCCTGCATAGGTATCGGGAACCAGCGGTAGACATAGCCCACTCTCAAATCAATATAAGTATTCTGGTTAATGATATAGCTCAGGATTCCATTTCCTGTATATCCCCTTTCATGGTCCCAGATTCTCGTGGAGATGAAAGGTTGGTAAGCACTAGGCTCCTCATACATCGGCCGATAGATGTCAACAAAATTGAACATGCCCATCAGCTTAATCTTTGAGGTGAGCTGAGAGGTGAGTTTGAAAAAGCCCATTTTCTCATCATGAGTCCAGTTATAAGTTGCATGTGATCGACCTTGATAATCAGTAAAAGGAATAAAGTTTGTTAGCTGTTCTCTCTTGATTAGGCGGGCATTAGAAAAGAACCAGAGCCTGTCAACCATGATCGGTCCGCCAAAAGTCATAGAACCGTCAAAATAGCTCTTGTCCACCCCGGGCTTCACTACTCCCATTGCCTGAGCCTGCTCATTAGTCCAGAGGTGCTGGGCAAGGTCTTTGTTTGTGAAATAGAGGACAGCTCCACCTGAGAACTTATTTCCTCCAGACCTGGTGACGATGTTGACGTAGGCACCATCTGTGCTGCCAACTGCAGCAGGATGTCCGGTAAGTTCCACCTCCACTTCATCCATGACATCAAAATTGATGTTGGTCAAAGGATACATAACCACAGGGTCATTCATGTTCACGCCGTCAAAGGCATAGGTATTGCTCCTGACCGTGGCCCCAAGGATGGAGGATGTCCTCCTGTAGGTCATGCCTTCGGAAACGGCTCCAGGCGCAGAGTTGACGATGTCATAGAGATCTCTGGCCATAGGAATATTCTTCAGCAGATTCCTGTCCCAGATCACGGCGATTTTTGTCGATGACACATCCACCGTTGGCGATGCAGCTGTAACAGTCACTTCCTCTTCGATAGTGGTCATTTCCATCTGCAGGTCGAGCGTGACTGTCATTCCGACTCGGACGACGATATTTTCTCTAGCGATTGTCTTGAATCCTGCCATTTCCGCCACGAGCTTGTAGTAGCCTGGAGGGAGAGATGGGAATCTGAAAGCTCCTGTCTCTGTGGAAATATAAGTCTGAGTTCCCATCAAAGCAGGAGAGGTGACTGTGACAGTGACTCCGGGCAGAGTATTGCCTTCAGTGTCAGTGATGACACCCTTGACGGAGCCAGTCTGCTCCTGGGCAAAAACTGCTGAAGCCAATCCTGTTATGAGGCAAAGAATGAACAGGATTTTCGTTAATTTCTTAGTCAATTCATTCCTCCTTCAAATGTTTTTTCATTCAAAAACATTTCCCTTCTCCCGAGATTTCGGGAGAAACCCTGTCTCTTCTTCTTAACCTAAAGAAGAAAAAGAGACAACCACTCTGCAAAATCCACTCCCTTTTCTATATCTCTATTATTCCCACCTCCTTTGTTAAAAATCGATATAGAGAAAACATGAAAAACTTCTTATTTTTTTATATGGATCTTTTCCCTCGTTAAAATATAAAGCAATATTTATGCCAATTTAAAACATTATGCTTATGCACTTTACTCAAGTACCTACTACATATAGTAGACTAAGTTTTCTTATGGATTGGATCAATTGCTACAGCTTGTTGAACAAGACGGAAAAAGAGTTTTCCTCGCGATATA
>Ga0315296_10000385_pt1 | contig 40624 bp, 35 predicted proteins | sample YL17G14_18_MG_FD_203921 | JGI IMG/M metagenome (GOLD analysis project Ga0315296, IMG submission 203921) | Sediment microbial communities from Yellowstone Lake, YNP, Wyoming, USA - YL17G14_18 | ecosystem: Environmental > Aquatic > Freshwater > Lake > Sediment | place: USA: Wyoming | collected... | reverse complement strand
ATGCCGCCAATCACTGTAAACAGAGGGAACGAACTTCCGGTCTTAGGTTTTTCCTCGCTTATTCGAGCTTTACACTGTTCGCAGATATACATATCAGTAACTCCTATGTTGGTTTTGTATCAGGCTAATTTGAAAGACAGAACGGATCATTCCTTTTTATCATTTGAAGTTCCTTTTATCGCGGTTGCCACGGATAAGGTCACAAACAAAAATCCCATGAGTGCATACTCTGGCGGTATTCCAGGACATACCATATGCAGTGCAAACAACCCTGCGGCAACGCCCAAAATATAAGGAAGCATCACCACTAAAAGACTGAACAACAGGCAGCACCACAAAAGCAATCGCAGAAACTTTTCCATTTTTTAAACCTTCCAATAATTGGAATTAATGAATGGGTGTCTCGCTTGAGCAATGGCCGACTCTATCGGCGGAATGCCGAGGACCTCAAGTCTGCCATTCTCACCCATGTGAATTTCAAACTGCCGACCTGTCGGCTGGTTCCATGTTTCGACCTCTTTGGCATAACGTTTAGATAAAGCTATAAGCCGTTGATTATCTGAACCCCGCCATGGACGATCGGTTAGAAGTTCCTGCTCATAACGACCATCCAAAAGCAGATCCGTCTCGGCGAGTAGTTCATCCGCATGAGCAATGCAACCTTGCTTCAACTCTTCATAGGTAAAGCCGGAATAGGTCATGACGGAAAAACCTACCGCACGAATCTTGCATGAGAGCTTTGCAAGTGCCTGGGCCTGGGCAAAAGGCTCACCACCTACATATGTAATGCCCTCGATGCCGGCTACGGAAAGGATCTTTTGTGCCAACTCATCCACCGCTAACCACTGTCTGTCTTCAAAAGGCTGATACTGTGGATTATGGCAGCCTGAGCATCGAAGTGGACAGCCCTGTACCCAGAGCACAAACCTTTCTCCCGGGCCCAGCACACGGCAGCGCTCAACAGTGTGGGCGATGTTCACTGCATCAGGTCTTGAAAAGGATTTAGCTGGCATCCGTCTCATTTCGCACCTCCGATGGAAATAATGTTGGCCAACTGTTGTTCAATGCTCCCGGGCTTGCCCATACCCCAGTCGGTCATCTTTACGTAAAGCCCTTGCCGGGCAAGCTCAGCCTGCAGCGACTGAACGTCTTTGACACAGTGGCCGCCGTGCTCATCGGCAACGTTCAGTTTCATCCCGTCGGTATTTGGGTTCATCTTCACATCCACAGACTTGAATGGAAAACCCGTGGCCTGCAAAACTGTTGTACCGTCTGTTTCAGTCCTTGACGATACCGAGTAACCGCACTTCAACAACGCTGCTCTCACCGTATCAGCAGCCTTTTGAAACTGCGCCATCTTTACCTTTTGCCCATAGTCCACTGCCAGCTTGTTCAGTGACTCTATCGATTGAACCAAAACCGATAGGTCTTCTTCTTGAAAAGCATTGTCTGCCTGCTGCTGAAGTCGTTCTTTTTCCCGCCAAAAATGGCTTTTCAACTCGTTATCAGTCAAAACGTCAATGTTGAGTTGGCCCAAAGTCTCAAATGCTGCCTGTAGCCTTGACACGCAGTTCTGCACAGCCTTGCTATTCTCTTCTGACGCCTTCGCTGCCTTGCGAAGCACTTGATAGAATCTCTTTTGCCACGCCGCTGCGTTTCGCTGTACCTGTTCCGCTGTTCCGGTGGCTGTGTTTTCTAAAGATGCCGATAGCCTTTGGAGTTCTTTTCGGTCAATCCAGCGATTGAGCAGCACCTGGTTTTCTGCGTCTTCCCATAACGACCTGCATTCGGACAGTAACCTCGTTGCTGTACGTTGACGTTCAAGTTGCTCTTGGTGTCTGCAATAGTCTGCCTTTTGTTTTTCTTCCATTGCACGTTGATGAAGCTCATTGAACAGCTGCCACGCCGCCCCGTAAGCATCAAAACCTTCGTCAGCGTCTCCTATCTCGATGCATTCGTCAATCCGATGTCGCGCCTGAAGTGCTGCGGTGAGCACCTCGTTGCTTAAGTAACGCCTGATAAAGGAGCCATTCCTCTCCAGCCACGCATCTTGTTTGGCCGCGAATTGCTCGAGGTCAGCCAATCTTGTGGGCGTTGGGTCGTATACGAAATACCAAACTGCTTCTTTCGGTCCGGACATTTTTCAGCCTCCTTTAACTAACTATGGTTATTATGACGCTGGCCTTGCATTCACTTTGCCCCAGCGACGTAGTTCCTCAATTTCATTCCGCATCTGGTCGGCGATGGGAACGATTCTGGATGCAGCTACCTCCAGGTCCTTTGCTGAAAGCAGCCGCTGGTTATCGTAAAACGCCTCGTACATCCCCTCGATGACCACGTACTCCATCTCAGCGCCTGTGAATTTATCAAGCTTGTCGATAAGACCATCTGTCACCAAACCTTTCAGGTTCTGGCCGTATTTGCCCAACAGCACCTTCATAATTGCCTTGCGCTCAGCAGGGGTGGGCAAATCCACAAAGAAGATCTCGTCAAACCGGCCCTTGCGCAGAAATTCAGGCGGCAGCTGTCGAATGTTGTTAGCGGTCGCAACGATAAAAACCGCAGATTCGTGCTCCTGCATCCAGTTGAGCATATACCCGAATTGGCGCTGCAATACGCCGCTGTCTCCAACCGGGCCGCTTACGCCGCCAAAAGCCTTCTCAAGCTCGTCCACCCACAACACGCATGGTGACTGACTTTCCGCCAGAGCAAGCGCAAGACGCATGCGTTCTTCGCTCTGGCCTACCAACGAACCCTGGAGCCGCCCTATATCAAAGCGCAACAGCGGTATTTGAAGTACGTTGGCACTGACCTTTGCCATTAGCGACTTTCCCACGCCTGGCGGCCCGAGAAACAGCACCCCTTTTGGCTTCGGCAGGCCATACCTCGCTGCTGCCCTGCCAAAAGCCAGCGTGCGTCTTATCATGAAGTCCTTGATCCCTTTCAGTCCGCCTACGCTCTCGAGGGTTTCCTCTACCCGCACAAAGGTCAACAGCTCGCTCGTCTTGACCACCGAAATCTTCTCCGCCAGCATGTCGTCGACCAACTCGGGCGTAAGGCCCTTGCGTTTCACCGCTGATTTGCCCAACGCAGATTGAATCTGCCTGGAGGACATGCCAGCCGAAATTGAGACAACGCGGTGGATCGTTTCCTCATCCAGGCTGCACGGTATATCACGGCAGTTCGTCTCAATCCAGGCCTTTATTATCTCAAGGCGTTCGTCTGCATTTGGCAGTGTTGTTTCAAGCAAGGTCAGGCAGTCCTTCAGTTCCTCTGGTATAACAGGGGACGATGCTACGAACACAATCGTGTTGCCGCTGGCTTTCAGCGTCCTGTACAGCCTCTTCAACCCACGCACGAGAGTCACATACTCTGGCGCGCGGTCTATACGGCTGGCCAACAGGTGAAAGTCCCTGAAGATAAACACTGCCCTGGCGTGCTTGTATTCCCCCACTGCCCGAAGTGCCTCGTCAGTGTTCGTGCAGCGGCCATCTCCCGGCTGACGGAGATTGCCTTCTGAGAGCTGTACAAAACCTTCGGTGCAGGTCCATTCGAACGTTGCAAGCTCCAGATTCTCCGCCACTGCCTGTATGCGAAAAACCGTGCGGTCCTCCTCCAGAGACGAGCACCATATCATTGGCGAGCGCGATTTCAGAAATAATTCCAGCGTGTTCTCCACCGTTTAGTCCTTTCCAATCTGTAAGTCGACGCGCATCACGTCAGTAACAATACTGCCCTTGCCGGAACGCCCTACCTTCGGTTTTACGCCATCACCTTCTTGTAGATTCACGTACCTCGGTGCCTGTTGTGGTGCCTCCGCTACCGCTCGAGTGCCGTCCACCGCGGATAGCTTGCACCGTTCGACCCGCGCGAGCCCTTGGAATTGAGAAGGAACACTGGCGTCAGCAGCAAGGTATGCAAGTGCGGAATCGAACAGCCTGAGGTTCTGCTGGTCTACGCTCTTTAAGCCCAGAAGGGAGTCAAAGAAAAGCTGGAGCACCTCGATGTGGTCGGGGAAGGTCAACCGGCCAGCACTTATCAGCCCCGCTGCTAGGGGAAGGTGGTCAGCATCAACACGAAAAACGTGCGTTGCCTCGCGTCTTGGCATGCCTGCAGGGTTCCGTTTCACGAGGCACGCGTAAAATGCAACGATACTGCGGTCGGTATATTCGGCCTTGCCTCTGATGGATGCCGGAAAGTCTACGCGGCCGTCAGACGTCTCTATCGCAACAAGGCTTTCGGGTACATTTGAGCTGTCTCCCAGCAAGAATTTGAAGACCACGGTCTGGCCGGGGTTGATATATCCCCAGCCGTTGTACCTCCCCGGATCCGATAAACGTTCCCTGACTCCCTTGGTAACGCCGTAACGCCCTCCGTTTTCTTCGCAAATGAATGCTCCCCCGAGGGTCTTATCGCGTTTGACATAGATATCGAGACGACCATAGCGCGGGTAGGTTGTCAATATCCGGCCAACTTCGAGACCCGCCCCAAAGCGGGACGGTCTGCTATTGGCAGCATGGCGATTTTCGACTTCCTTCGAGTTTCTAATATTACTGTCATTCATAGACTCGCTCCTTTCTCACACTGCAACTGCAATAGTGGAGTATGATGGTTCAACTGGATGATCCTCTCGCTTTGAGTGCATATTACGCAGGCAGTTGTCGAGCAAAATCGGCGTAGATTGCCAGATGTAGCCTGCTGGATCGCCGGAGAAATACACTTCTGAAATCGCATCGGAGAACGCCGCCACCATTACGATGATTGGCGGGTCTCGGCGCGAGACCTCATAGAGAGCCGGGGCATAGTCGGCATCGCCCGACATCAAAATGACGCCTGCGGGCCGGTCAGGTGACAGGCACCGCTTTACCATACGAACTGCTAACAGCACGTCGACTGCCGTCTCCTTTGGATGCCACGCGGGTTCCTTAGGTCCGTCGCTGGCGCGACCATATTCATGGCATATGTGATTACCCCGAAAATCCAAAGGTACCTCTTCGACATGGAAGTGATGCCGCCGACGCAACGCAGTTATGAAACGGCAACGATTTTTAATCCAGTCGGCGTCGGCGGGGTGAAAATTGACGGGCGTTGACGTCACACACCATACGGCGTGTCGAAAAGCAGCAGGCCCAGCCGAAACCGCTTCGTAATCAAGGTCCCTTACTCCCATTGGACGACAGGCTGTTTTTATACCCAGTCTTTGCGCAAAGCGACGAAGAACCGCATCAATCAACTCCCCGTAATCGGTTTTGAAACAACCCAAACGTTTCAGGGATTTTTCGATATTAGGCAGGTCAACGAAAAATTCTACGGGTACCATGCCATTACCCATCGCCCCAATTGACCGTCGTGGTTCAATCTGCATCTTGGCAGAAACCCTTTCTACATATACATTACTGTTGCCGATATCATTCATTTTTACTTCTTCCTTTCCTCTAACAGCCCTGTAATGCGAGCGTTCCATTCCCGTTTTTCGAGCCCTCATAGGGGGGCTTGGGGTTCTTGTCCTCACCGGAATAACCGAAATTTTCCATTCTCGTCAGATCCTTTTCAGACACCAAAAACCGCGAACTTTATCGCCCAATATATTTGAAGGACTATCCTGTGTCAATGGTATAAATCCTTATTTTACAAGAACTTATGATTTAAGCGTGTTTTTAAGGAAAGGCCCAACCAGAGCCTCATAAGGCGAGTATTCACTTAACAGTGGTCCTTCACCGTTAAGTTTATAAAGCTAACTTACAAAACTTGGTCATGTCACGAGTAGATGCGTCAGAACTGTCCTTTGATGGTACATGGATAGATGGCTATATTCCGAATCTGGAGGAGATGAGAAAACTGGCCCGTTTGTATAGGGATCTCGATGCCGGCAGAGACTATGGCTTCAGTGAAGCCAGCGATGATTGGCTGCCTGAAGATTTCTTTAGAGGCATTGCTTCTGCCATCCGTGAGAAATTCCATCATGGAAACCACCCCTGTGATATTGAGCCTACACCTTGCCTTATGTGGCTTATCAAGACTAATAAGAAGCCCTCCGATCCAAAAACGTTGCCTTTGTATGAAGAATACTTAGCAGACCCGAGGAAGGAAAACTATTACCACCTCGTCACGGTACATTATGAATGTCCTGTCGGTGAGCACTGTCTTCAGCAAGTTATAGAAGACTTGCATTTTGAGTCTAAACCAGAAAGTGCCTATCATGATCCAGAACGCTTTGCCGGCGCGGTACAGGAAGTACTAGATTACTATGTTAAAATTATGGCAGCACCCTGGGAGCAGATAAAGAAACATCTTTGTAGCATCGCGGAAAAGGAAAACATAAATCCGATTGCTCCGTGAAATATGCCCAAAGCCTCGTTTGTTTGTTCTTTAAGCCTCTTGCGCGAACGTGAACTTTTTGACAATGCAGCACTCCCTTGGTGTTTCCTTAGTAATTTCGAATTTATGCTCCCCACGTATGCGGCGCACCTTTGCATTGTCTTTTTTGGATTTGTCAGAAATAAATCGTTCTTCTGCAAAAGTGTTAAGGTCGTTCTCGGCTACGTCTATGCTGCCAATCATTTGCCTGACATTTAATAAATCGCCTGTCCCCCATACTTGTGAATATAATTCTGAAAAGGAGACTATTTTACCCGCATTTCGCTCGTCACAAAGAAAACGCAACATAGTAATTGCTTTTGGCTTTGGGCACTCATACTTTTCCCGTTGTTTACCACGCGAAAAAAACTCCCTTTCGGTAGGGTTAATCCAGAAGAGGGCCGTTTTACAAAGATCGCGAACTTCTTGAGGAAGTTCGTCCCGATAGAAATGATCGTTGCCGTTGTGGAACACGTAGTAGCAAGCTTGGTGGGGCATAGAAAGTTCAGCTTGGTGTAAAAGCCCTTTTGTTTCCTCATCTAACTCGATTACGCCACCACAAAAACACGTTACAAATACCTGAACCATTCGAAGGAACCGATCCGGCAAAGGGTAGCGGAGGCTATACTGGGCAACAAGTTGACCTATTTCCTCTTCCGAGCATAATCCTCTGGCGCTGGCGTTCTGCAGCGAGGCACATAAGACCATCGTTACCGGCCCTGCCAAAAGGTCTGCGTCTTGGGGCCATCTGGTTGCAAGAGCCTGACCTCTTAAGCGTTCTGTGATGAGCCCAAGGTAGTCGGCGCCTTCTAATGAAAGAATCGTCAGGTCTCTTAATGCTGGCTCAATGGCTTGCCAGATTATGTCGAACAAAGGTAACTCATCCGGCAACAAGCAGCAGATAATCTCTTTGCCAGCTCTTCGAACAAAATCCAAATCACATTGTGAAAGCTTTTCCCGCATACTGGTTGAAATCCTTATGTATCGGCAAAACAACTGCTTTTGCTAACTTTAATCTCCTCTTGCAGAACCTGCAAGTAGTTTCTACTATTACAGATTAGAACATATTGTCACCGATGGCAACGCAAACTGCTTAAAAGAAGTGCTTCGTTGTTTGCTGGTAGTGTTTTATTGGAAATGAAAGACTGAACTGGAAAACCAGGCCTTCTTGTGGTACCATTGTCCCCCGACAGAGATAAAAAATAATCTTATGTTAGTCTGCAAATTTGGAGCGTTTTATCCATATGGGAGCATTCGTTGCCAGAGGTGATGTGAAGGAAGTACACACTGCGATACGAAAGCAGCTTAGGTCACAAAAGTTTGAGGTAGGTGTCGACCTCAACTTGTCATCACCGACATTGGTTGCTACCAACCGATCCGGCTCCCTATGGCAGAATATGAAAGCTCACATTCGGCTGGAGCCGTACGAAGATGCGGTTTTGATTGATGCAAAGTTTCAACTGGGTTTACTTTATCGAATCGCTTTGCTCATCCTGCTGACATATAAGTCGACCATCTTTGTCTTATTCATCCTGTACGTAGAGGAATTTGCACTTGCTGTTTTGGACGTCGTTGCTCGCGTGGGGGCATATTTCATCGGCAATGCGTTGGGTGGTATTTCCGACAGAGTCCTCACAGATCTGCCAAAATGCCACTTGGTGTTAGCCGTCGCATTAGGAGCAGCTTTTCCTGCGTTTATACTTTATTACCGATTGGGGACAGAAGGCAGCAGAGTCCTGACAAAAACAGAAGCAGAATTCTGGGGCTCACTTAAGAAAATCTTCCCTCTTCGATTGATGGCGCTGGCCAAATTGCGGGCTCTTCCTGCGGATATTACCGGGTTCTTCGCTATTGCGGTTGTCATCGCAGGCGGAATTATGCTCTTCAGGATACACCCCTGGCTACTTGTCTGCTGGTTCCCTTTATTGTTCCTTTTAGGTATCTCTCTTGTAACACCTCTGCTTTACGAGCGTCAATCGGCGATTTATCCAAAAGCTGTTATTGTCCAGAGCAGTGTTATAATTACCTGCCTCAGCAGTCAAATTCTTCTGCTTCTAACCGCATGTTTTCTCATATCTGCGGCATATGATCTAAGCTCGAAAAGCCAGGACAGCGAGAAAGCAATGACCATATCCAACTTGAGACAATACTTAAATGACGACAAAAACTTGATTGGCGAAAACTGCTCTGTCTCCGAAATAATGCAAGGACTTTCGACAAAGGCGGGATATTGGGCTGAAAAGATCATTCAAAAAGTCCCAAGGGTCTCTGAAAAGAAGACCGATATTGAAAAAATGTTCATTCTGGCATATGTGAGTCCTGTCGTAGGAATGGCATGTGCAATTCTACTATTTAGCATTTTCCTATGTAGCCTAATGGTAGGGCTCCCCTTGTTATGGCAGAACTACGCAGGAAAAGACGAAATTGATTGGATCCGATTACCTGCAGAAGTTGAGTCGAAGGGTGCTCGCAGCAAATCATTCCGAATCATCATTTTTCTGATATCTATCGTGGCAGCTGTGCTAAACACATTTACATTGCTGGCAGCAATAGATGCTGTCTGGTTTGTCTTAAGCGGTCACGCCCTTCTCTTTCCCCAAATTCAGGCGTTACTCACATGGGTGTTTATTCCTTTTCTGACGGTTGGTGAGCTTACTAATACACAAGGTTTATGGATATGGGATAGCTTGGCTCGATTTGTCATAATGATTGTGGGGCTACCACCTTTGATTATTGCGGCACGCCGAATTCTGACCGTTTGTTATGATTTTATCCGACGATTGCTCTACCGCATACTTTGTTTATTTTCTCGCTGGCAGGTCCCGAAAAGTCTAACACTTCATGTTAACAACATTTGCCGCGAATACGCTGTCCAATACCCCGCGGTTATAAGAATACCTGACAAAACTGTTCATCTGTCTGTCTCGCCAAGTTTCGTGGGCGGCAGGCCTGTTATTTGGGTTTCAGATGGTGCCATATCACAGTTGACTGAAGCGGAAATAAAGGCAGCTGTAGCACATGAACTGGCACACGTAAAACAGAGGATAGAATTCCTTCATCTTCTAAAAACCATTGCTATTCTCTGTGGTCAACCTCCATGGTTTTTGATGCTGCTGGTAGATTTCAGAAAGTTAGAGGAAGATGCAGACAGGTTCGCTCTGTGTGTAGGCGAAGACCCATTTGCGCTGGCTCGTGTCATCGTCAAGGCAAGTACCCCGAAATATCCCGGCAATTCACGAACGTTCTCAATCCTGTTGACTCTGTGTAAGAACACCCTCGTAGTGAATCCACTTTTAAAGGTTTTTAGATTAGTATTAATAATTGACCGTTTCCTGTTTACCGACGAGCTTGTCGGCTTCTCGCATCCTTTACCCAGAGACCGAATAGCAACGATTCTGGCAAATACCAAAGTAGTTTCAGGTACAGCCTACTGGCTACTGCTATAACCGCAAGCTTTATTGTGTACCCCATTGCCCTGAGCCACATCCGTTCAAAACGCTCTCCTCGGCTCTAATATCGTTGCATTTGATGTCGTGTAGCTACCTGAGCCAAATTCTGACATTCAAACAAAAAATGTAGCTGTCCAAAACCACCAATGCAGTGGCATCACCCGCTTCAGCCTGCGGTTACACAGAACTGTTGCTTTCTATCATTAACTTCTTTTGCGTTCGAGTTCAGCAAGAGCGGCTTTTCGGGACAATTTGAACCTTCCTGATTCATTAATGGATAATACCTTTATGGCTATTACATCGCCGACCTTACATACATCCTCTACATTCTTAACGTAACCAGTGCTGAGTTCGCTGATAGGGCATAAGCCTTCGACATCTTCTGTAAGCTGCACAAATACACCAAAATCTTCGGTCCTAACAACTTTTCCCTTACATATATCACCCACCGATACGATACATGCTTGGTTATCCCTTGTCTTCTTTTGTCCTGTTAAAGCACGGAGTTTACTCTTTACTTCATTTTCAACTTTGTCTAATTCTTGTCTGACTTGCTCAGCCTCAACCTTACTCTGAAATTTATTGGTTTGGCGAAAAATAACATTGAGCACCACCAATCCAATTCCCAAAACTGACACCGCAATTACAACATGTCCAACAACGTCATCTGCGGTTCTTGCGCGAGGCAGAGATGACATAACGATTGTGAATAGTCCCCCCAACACTATGATCCCCACGCATCCAACTGATAAAGCTCTGTTTGTCAGTTTTACACCAGCGAAATTTCCGAAATACGACTTGACTTTCGCCCGGTGAGTCTCGCCGTATCCCTTTACGGCCGCCTCAACTGCCTGTTTTACAGATTCGTTCTTTTGATCCTCATTTTCAGCTTCGCACACGCCGTGCAACAAGTTACGCCCTAAATCAATATTATATAACCTTAGTCTTATCTCATTTGCTTCGGCCTGGTCAGCCGTCTCTTGATCAAATTCGCGAATGCGCCCTTCGTGTTCAACTGCCCGGTGTATCAACTCAGCCGTGATGTTTTCCTCCGAATAAGTTATCTTATGTTGGCCTTTGCAGTGATTACATGTAACCACGACAGCATTAGGGGGGATTATTAGCGGAGCTCCGCAATTCCGACATTCAAACGAAATTACATCCATATACGTTGCTCTTTTATAAAATTTTTTGTTGAAATCTAATATCCTTATAATCGCTTTGTAGTTTAGTACCAAAATGAAAGCTGGTAACTTGATGTTGTATACGCACCTTAATAGCCGCAAAATATTTCAGATAATCAATATAGTGCTTTGTAGATAAGTAAACAAGCAGATTATCTCTGATATGTGGGAAGAGGACATCATATCCTATAATACTTGAACGCAAGGATTGCAAACGGTGCCAAAGAATCAATAAAAGACCGGTGAAACACAGTGGAGGCCTCTTCCCCTGCGTTTTTCTAAGGAAATAGTCAGCATCAGGCGCGGCCACACTTCTGTTTTGACAGGCAGCCTATGGCGACCCTATATCCGGAGGCGCGGCACAAATCGTTGCTTTGGTTGACATGTTTATCGGCATCCTTATCTACTCCCGGCGTCTCCAGGCTGCCAGTTTTCTTAGTGGCCTCAAGTCCATTTCAGCCCTCAGTTCGTTGACTTCTTTAAGGCTCATTCGGCCTTTTTCGGTCCAGTAGCAGAAACCACAGTTAATACATCGGCCGAAAACCATGTTGTGTGGTTTCCAGTCGCTGTATCCATACATTGTTCCACCACACTTGGGGCATACTTCGTCGAAATTGCAGCCGCTCATACTTCACAACTCCCTATCGTTTTGAAGAGGTTTCGCTTGATGCGAATCCTCTCGGACTCAGAGCAGGCTTCTGCCAAAAGCTTTTGGGCTATTGACATGAAATCGCCTCCCTGGCTTTGTCAAGCTTCATCATCCCGAGTTTCCACAGGGACCAGTCATAGCCGCATTTGGGGCAGCGGACGTAGACCCATTGCCTGCCTTTGCCTTTTATCTCCAACCCATCCTCAGTAGTTGGAAACCTCCAATAAATACCCCTTGGTAGGCCCCACTTCTCAAATTGTTAGTCAGATCCACAACGTTGATCCGCCTTGACTGACATGGTTTACCGCCACCACATTCCGATTTCTATCGCGTTGTCTACAAGCCGGCGAGGAATTTGCTTGCAGTAGAACTATGATGTAGTGACTTTATGCCTTTCTTCTCATCTCTACGTGGAAGTCGAAGAATCCCATCCGTTCGTATATTAAATGAGCCAGTGCATTCTCCTTAAACAATCCGGCTGAAATATATTGAGCGCCTCTGTCTTTCGCCCAGTTAATGGCACTTTTACAGAGTTCGCTGCTGATGCTCATATTTCTGAACTCTTTCCTTACGTAGAGGTCTGTTATGCGGCCTATAATTTCTGTCCTAAAGATGGGAAAGTTGTGATTTATCTGGATTTTTGAAAACCCCACAAGCTGTGAATCGATATCCGCTACAAAGATCGTATTTCTTCTAGACTTGATGCAGTTCCTAATAAATGCTTCAAATATGACTGGAGCATCATCCTTAAAGTCTATCGCCTCTTTAATACGCGGGTCTTCAATAAGACTAGCGTGTTCACTCATGAACTCTTTCCACAGGTGCATTATTTTATCTATATCACTCTGATTCGCCTTTCTGACTACCATAGGTCAATATTGTATTGGTACGATATATATGTTTAGCCGTGTTGGCTTCACGAACAGAAGAGATCGCACGACAAAAGAAGACTAGGAACTTCGCTCAGGTATTGCGGTTGCCGAAAGTTGCGGATACAATATACGCGCGATATATGGAACCATCGCATCCTTTGATATTGTAAGTGTTGTATCCATGGGCGGCCCACGGAGATACGGAAACTGTCTCAGAACAGAAGAGCCCCGAAGCGATCCGAGCGTACGCAGGCGAGGGCTCAGGTAGAATCTACCCTTACAAGGAGAGTAGCTGCGTGTCACAGGCGAACGGCGACGAGCGCATTCAGGAATCAACGGGCGTATTGGAGGACTATGTCGATGCCGAAACAATCGCCAAAATGCTCGGCTTAAGCATTTCCACGGTTTATCGCTGGGCACGCCAAGGGCGCCTCAAAGGCCGGAAGCAGGACGGTAGATGGTCCTTTGAACGCAGTAGTCTTCCTGTAGAGCCCCGAGAGGGGCAAGGTGCGGGAAGCTCACGTGTCCAGAATCCGTCAGACACAACTTCCGCGTCAACCCATATCAAAGGTGACGTATGGCATAGAAACGCCTTGTTAAAACTCCACATCAAGGAAGGCGAGGCCATGCACAACCAGATACTTGAACGCTCAAGAATCCAGCAAAGACTGCTTTCTGTTGGTAGTGCTTTGGCCGTGGGCGTTTTCTCTTTTCTGGGTTCGACATTGATTCGGTCCGATGCGTTCGGCCGATACGATGCGCCGTTTTTGCTGTTCCTGTTGCTGGTGCCTTTCCCCTTTTACGGGCTTGTAATATACTACGGACACATTGATTTCATGATTCGGGCCACCGCCGGGTATATCCACACTGAACTCAGATATAGGATCTCCAGTATAATCGGTTCGGATGAGTTCTGGCGAAACGAATATCACTTTGAGCAAGCCCGAAGGGCCGCTGGCAGGAGTGTTTCAGCGTGGATCGGCAGCTTCGGAGTCCTGATATTCGTCCCGATCGTTGTGGACATCACAGCCATTGCTTACCTTTGGAAACATCTGGAGGTACTCGAATATCCGATGCTAGGAGCTTGTCCGAGTAATAGTTGAATACGGTTTAGATAGTGATACAATGCATCCAAGTATTGGCAAAGGATTATGAATTTCCGGAGGCTCACGGATGAGTAAGACATATCGGCCATGGAATCCCAATCAGCAATGGCTGCTACCACCATCAGTTCATGACTGGCTGCCAGAAGACAATCTGGTCTATTTCATAATGGATACGGTCAACGAGCTGGACATCTCCGCAATTACCACAAAGTACGAACAAGAAGAGCGTGGCTATCCGCCGTATAATCCCCGGATGATGGTAGCTCTTTTGTTTTATGCCTACTGTCGTGGGATTTTCAGTTCCCGTAAGATAATGCAGGCCTGCGAGGAACGGCTCACATTCAGGGTCATTGTGGGTGATGATATACCCAACTGGCGGACTATCAGTGATTTTCGCAAGCTGCATTTAAAAGAACTGGAGCAGTTATTCATTCAGGTATTACAACTGTGCCAGAAGGCTGGTCTGGTGAAACTGGGCCATATTGCGTTGGACGGCACAAAGGTCAAGGCCAACGCTTCTCGTCATAAGGCGATGAGCTATGGTCGGATGAAGCAAGAAGAGAAACGTCTTAAACAAGAGATTCATCAATTGCTTAGCAAAGCTGAAGCTGTCGATCAACAAGAGGACAAAGAGTATGGTGCCGAACATCGCGGTGATGAGTTACCGAAAGAGTTAGCTCGTCGCGAAAGTCGTCTAAAACGCATTCAGCAGGCCAAGAAGGCGTTGGAAGTCGAAGCTAAGGCCGCCGCAGAGCAGGCCCGAACAGAACGTGAAGCAGTTTGCAACAAGGACGACAAACCTAAAGGTGGACGCAGGCCCAAGCCTGTTTCAGATATTCCTGCGGATAATAAGCAGTACAACTTTACAGATCCTCAGTCAAAGATAATGAAGCTGAGCAATAAAGGCTGGGATCAATGTGCCAACGCCCAGGCAGCGGTGGATAGTCATAAACAGATTATTGTGGCCTGTGATGTTACCAACGAGACGAATGATAAGCGACAGTTTGAACCGATGCTCGAGAAGTCACAGGAAAATGTGGGCAAAGATAAAAGAATCAAAGCTGCTTCCGCTGACACTGGCTATTACAGTGAATCAAATATCGAGTATGCCGAAGACAAAGAGATAGATGCCTATATTGCCACAGAGAAAGTTAAGCATAGTGCACCGCCTGTGAAAGCAGTTCGTGGTCGGATGCCAAAGGATTTAACTGTTAAACAGAAGATGGCCAGGAAGCTTCGTACTAAGAAGGGACGCGAAACTTATTCTAAGCGAAAGAGTATAGTAGAGCCGGTGTTTGGCCAGATCAAGCGGGCGAGAGGATTTGTTCAATTTTCATTGCGGGGCCTGGAGAAGATGCGAGGCGAGTGGTCGTTGGTTTGTCTGACGCACAACCTGTTGAAGTTATTTGCAGCCCAATATGCTGTTGCAGCCTGACAATATGGCTGTACCCTGCTGTCTGACAGCAACTACGGTGGCCGATTCTCTGAAAAAACAGCCAACTGCGGCAGTGGTGAGACCTTCCAGCCAGTCATCTGAGAATGGGAGCTGCAAAAAACATGGATAATAGTTGCCTGAATCAATTACTCGGACAAGCTCCTAGTAGTGGCGCTCGGCCTGATGGTGCTAAACACGACGTTTTTGCTGCTATCGATACTAGACTCCTTCAGGGGCGTTTGGGGCCTAAAACGTATTAGGTCGTGGGAGTGTGATATTGCCAAGAGAGGCCAAGATGACACGGATATATGAGACTCTAAATGTGTCCAATATTGAATTACCCATGGACAATAGGCGTTCCTTGCTATAAAATCTAACGACATTAGCCGTAAAATTATTGGAAATTCTTGTAATTTCCATCTACTGATCCGCGTGCGGATACATCCTTATTTGTTCGGGATGGATAGGCTCTTTGCATCTGCAATGCGTTCTTCCGATATCCTCCTTCAGGCACTGCTTAATCCGTGCCTGGATTTCTTCTAAAGTTGCAGTGCTGCTCTGGGCACTGCTTTCTTGCCATGCGCAATTGATTTCTTGCATATGCAATCACCTCCGTATGGCAGAAGGCCTGAGCGAGCCATCTGCCTTATCGCATATTTCGCGCCTCGCCCACAGGGCGAAAGGCAGAATGAGTGAGCTCAGGCATATCCTTGAGGTGATTGCTGGCAGAGAAATCAGCATAGGCAAGGAAGCGTACAGAAAAAAAAGGATTCAAATGCAAGCAAAGCATTATTGGCATAGCCCTCCCCCGACATATCCAAATGACGACCTTTCCTCCAGCTCTTTTCATTAGTCACTTGGTGAACTCACGGACTACGTTAGAATTCATACTTCTCTTTCCTAAGCTCAAACGCGCGTCATCAACTCCAGCACATTTGTTATCGCTTCGCAAATCTCCTGCGTGTCAGTTGCCCAAAGGTATTTGATCTCACCCTGACTACGAACATCATCGCGAGAATAGCCACAGTGGACAACCTGACCTGCTCCCCGAGAACTCGTCCGCCAAGGTGCGTGCGAGGTAATGTTTATGCCGGAACTCAAAGCAGATGCCCGCTCGCCGGACAACGCAGCGTTATCGGTGCTGCGGAAGGCTTTGATGCGGGCCTATTCGAGAATGCATTAGTAAAAGCCTCGAAACCGTGCTAACGAGGTAATACAAAAAAAGTCTCATTTGCGACAGATTCTGGTAGGGACATGCAACTCGCGGAAATACCAGCAGGAACCTCCACTTTGTGTTTGAGGCTCCCTATCTTGTTAAGGGGAATTTTCTCGAAAATCACTGTTTGACAATTGACCACCGCGGATGCTATCATTTAAGCGTCCTTGGGAGATCAGGCTGAAGATTGTGAGCCTGTCAGTTCGTTTAGGCACGGCGATGTATAAACTGGAAAATATGGCGACATATATTTTTCTCTTGATGAAAGCTTTGGTCGTTCCCTTTTATGTCCAGGTCATATCCTATCCACTTTGTATGAGAAAAGGAGGCTATTATGAAGCTGGGGACCACAATTCGCTGGATAATAGGTCTGCTGATTGCATTTTGTGTCGTAGCATTGGTTGGCTACTTTGCTAAAAGTCCTGTTCAAACCGACTTGAAGCCAAAGGTCAGACTGGGATATATGCCTTTCGCTTCTGACTTAGCTGTATATGTTGCCTTGGAGAAAGGTTACTTCAACGAGGAGGGTGTGGAGGTTGAGATAGTTCAGTTTAAAGCGGCCAACGAGAATCTTAATGCGCTTTTGGCGGGGAGAACTGATATGACAGGAATGATAGGGTTTCCAACCTTGTTCTCCGCTTTCGAGAAGGACACAACCCGCTTTAGAATCTTTTTGGGGACAGCAGAAACCGAAAAGAACTGGGCTTCAGCCTTTCTTGTGTTGCCAAATTCACCCATAAAGTCGATTGCGGACCTGAAGGGCAAGGTAGTTGGCACATACAGTGGCACTACTCAAATGATTAACCTTAAAAGTATTCTCCAGCATTTTATGGATCCTGTTAAGGACGTAACTATTCAGCAAGTTATAGAAGACTTGCAGTTGCCTGCACTTCAATCCAAACAATTTGATGCTCTTTTTACAATTGAACCACGCGTCACGACAGCGATAGAAAAAGGTATAGGCAGGATTCTTGAAGCGAATCCCAGATACAAATATATCCTGCAGCCATTTCCTGTTACTAGTAATTGTGTTTCAGCCCAATTCTTGCAGGCTAATCCACAAGCTGCAAAGGCTGTTTATCGAGCCTTGGCCAAAGCAGCTGAGTATATCCGCGAAAACGAGTCTGAGGCAAAGAAGTTTCTTTCGAAGTATACCCCTCTCGACGCATCTCTAACACAAAAATGCCACTTGTATCAGTGGTGGGTTCCGGCTGATGTAGACTGCGCCGCCATACAGAGACTGGCAGACTATTTTTACGAGCAGGGTCTTCTATCAACGAAGGTGGATACCTCAAAGATGTTTGCAAAAATAGAGTGACTGAGAACGCGCATATGGATGAGAAGAATTCGAAGAAAGCAAACAATGCCTTTGTCATTGCCGAAGCTTTGTCTAAGTCATTTCCCTCAACGAATGTTGACAAACAAGGTCAGGTAGAGGTACTGCGGGACGTGTCTTTTTCCCTCGAGCGCGGAAGCTTCACCACGATATTTGGGCCCAATGGCTGTGGCAAGACAACCACCTTGAATATAATAGCGGGCATACTACTTCCGGACAGTGGGAGCGTTTCTGTCGGCGGCAGTACTTTTCCTAACCAGCACATTGGGTATGTGTTCCAAGATTTCCCAGCGACGCTATTCCCATGGAAGCGGACCATAGATAACATAGCTTATCCACTTCGCTTAAGAGGGGTGAGTCGAGAGGATGCAAGAAACAGAGCGAAGGCTCTTCTGAGTCATTTCTTAATCGAACTGCCCCCTTACAACTATCCATATCAGTTAAGCGGTGGCCAGAAGCAGATGACCTGTATTGCCAGGGCACTTATGAATGACCCGGTACTGCTTTTGCTGGATGAACCTTTCAGCGCGTTGGACTATGAAACACGTTCTTTCATGCAACAAAAAATAATGGAAATATGGAACCAAACAGGGACGACTGTCCTTTTTGTCTCGCACGAATTAGACGAGGCTATTTACTTAGCCGACAACGTAATATTCTTGACCAGGCGTCCAGCTCGGGTACTTAGAGTCTTACCAATTGATCTTCCAAGACCCCGAACGCCAGAAATGCGTAGCAGTACAAGTTTTTCTCGTTTGCGGAAAGAAGGATTGGAGGTTTTTTATGAAGCTCTTCGTACATAAACTCGAGAAACTATATGGACTTTTGTTTATACTTGTGATCTGGCAAGGGGGTTCGACACTGGGTATTCTGGATCCTCTTTTTTTACCTTCTCCCATCAAGGTCTTGCAGACCTTATTCTCGGTCCTTCTTAATGGGGCAATCCTTCCAGATTTGGGTCGGACAATCTATCGCATATGCATTGGGTACCTGCTCGGCGTTAGCTTCGGGGTCCCAATTGGTTTGCTGTTAGGCGGATTTGACCGACTCCGCAATTGGCTTGAGTTACCCATCGATTTCTTCCGATCCATACCCGTGACATCACTTTTTCCACTATTTCTTTTTTTCTTTGGCATTGGGGACTCCGCCAAATTTGCGATAGTTGCTTATGCGGTGGGTCTTATTACTCTTTTTAATACCATGTACGGCGTCATAAATAGCTCAAAGACGCGACTCTTGGTTTCACGTGTGTTTGGTGCAAACAAACTGCAGCAATTTGTAGGTATTATGTTGCCCGAAGCTTTACCACAAATCATGGTCGGCTTACGGCTGGCTCTTTCATCAGCTTTGATCTATGTGATTGTAACCGAGATGTTCCTTGGAACAACTCGTGGTCTTGGTTACAGGATATATAATGCAAATCTAACTTATGATATCCCAGATATGTATGGGTGTATTTTCCTTGCCGGCATCTTAGGCTACATTATCAACAGGTCCCTTGTTTTCTTTGAAAGTCGCACTCTCCACTGGGCAGGGAAGTAGAACTACAAAAGTCTTTCTAATGAACTATATATAGGAGTTATCAAATGAAAAGATTAATTTTTGGTTTCGATTTTGTCGGCCTGCTTATTTTGGGAATAGCTATTTACGTCCTCGGTCTCTCCTATCCTGCATTTTCTGAAAATTTTTGGTACGTATATGCATTACCTGTCACTGGAATAGCCTTTATTGCGGTCAGCCGTATTTTGTGGTGGTTGTGGGAGACAACGCATGAAGTCACGTTTAGGGACCGAGCATCACTTGATGCTTATCTTACGAAGCTGGTGCCGACTGCTCATAACATCGACGTAGCTAACTTCACGCTGGGGCCTCCTAGTGACCCCTCGGGAGAGGAGTACATGAAAGTAGTTGCCGATCGAGTCAAAAATGATCATAACTTCAAATTCCGTCGGTTACTAACAATCCCCTCAACAGAGAAGTTGGATTGGATCTGTGAGACGGCTCTTGCGTTAGTCCAATGCCCAAACTTTGAACTGAAGTATGTACCAGAATCGTTAGCACAAAAATGGCCGTGGCAGTATATGCCAACTTTCTTGATTTTAGATAAGAAGATGCTTTTCGCCGGCTTCTTTTATTCCACCGAAGGAGGGCTCAACATGTTATTAGAGAGTAAGAAAGTGGCTAAGGACTTCTCAAAGTACTTTGAGCACATATGGGAGAGTAGTCTTTACCTGAAGAAACCGAGTTCAACGGAAGCCGAAATAAATCAAACTATTGGCTTTTTGAATCAAAGGGTCCTACCAAAGTGCAATGGTGACAACAGAGGAGGTGCGAAATGATCGAAATATCTCTAAAGGATACTAACAATAAAAGTAATGGTCACGAAAGTTTCTTTCAGCGAAGAACTGTACTCCATGTATTAATGGGGCTTCCTATACTCATTTGGAGTTCTTTGGTAACATACTCTATAACTAAAAGTTTGCCTGTGCTTTGGAAACTTTTGCTTGTTGGGGTTTTTGCCTGCCCGTACTACTTTGAAATAGATAGAGATAAAGGAATTTGTCAGACGGGGATAATATTTACTGTTAGAAACCGCTGGTTGACTGATTCACCACAAATGTTGCTTGAGATGAGAATCAGAGGCAAGAAAAGCAAATTTCGGCAGGTTTGTTTTGGCCCCAAGAAAGAAACTTCAGACGGCAAATATGAGGTAAAAGGGAGTTGGCTTAATCCTCTACGCCGCGTTGATCCCAACGATTATTACACCGGCTGGTTTCCTTGGCCCAATCTCACTGGCTGTCTTGATGGTAAGCCCCCTGAAGAGCAAGCTGTATTTTATGCCCTCGTTGAAGATACAGTGCTCGAACCCATAAATTGGCTTGAAGTGAATTTCGCACTCTCGGAAGATCAAAAGTCTGCGCCCAGGCCCTTGCGATGTGTTTCAGGAACCAAATGGACTGAGGCAGACTTACTGTGCCGTCGCACAACCTTTGTGGTTGGCCTCCCTGTAGCTTTAGCTATAGGATTTCTTGGAGGAGTTCGGTGGTGGAAACATAGAATTGGCACTTAAACGCTCCTACAGCTTTAATTCTCTGCTCTTTTGGTTACAGAGCCGATATCGAAGGTACGTTGTCTTTATCCCCGGCATATCAATGCTGACGAGCAGAGCTTGTCTTGTTCGTAAGCCCCATCTTATTTGACTTTTTCTAAAGAGGAATGAAGATCGCTCGCCAGCTGCAAAACAAGCAAATACTCTTCGAAGAGCATAGGGTGATCTTTTGTGAAATAGAAGACCCCGCCGATAAAGAATATTATCCTTTGCCAATGAGTATATCGCTCCATTTCTTGCGCGGCCGGAGTAGCGGGTATTTATCTGGATACCCAATACAAATGACAAAAGAAATGCAGAAGCGGTCGGGTACGTGTAATTCCCTTTTCAGGACATCTTCTTTAATGAGACCAACCCAGCATGTTCCCAATCCCATTTCTGTAGCTCGAAGCACAAGAAATGCCGAAGCAATCGCCACATCGCGCACCGCTCGCATATGCGCCTTCCCAGCCAAAATATTCCTCAGTTCAGCTTCGCTTTGGGTAATGGTGCCATCCTTGAATTGATGCAATATTCCTTCAAAATTATCATATGCTCGTGGGTCGCCACAACAAACGAGTATAACAGGTACTTTTTGTACCCAGGGTTGGTAAAAGGCCCCTTTCGCTTTCAGCTTATTTTTAAGTGCTTCGCTCTCGACAACATAGAACCTCCAAGGCTGTGCATTGCAACCAGAAGGCGCTTAGGATGCCGCCTGAAGCAGATCTCCAACAACACCCGGAGGAAGTGGAAGATCAGAATATTTTCTGATACTTCGTCTGATTTTTATGGCATCTTTTACATTCACTGGCTCATACCTCCCACCTAAAATCAGGGACGGAGACCGACTTCTCAAAAGGATACAAGAAAAAGTCCGTAACCCGAGTCACCATGAAGTGTATAACTCCGACGCGTCCGTTTCTCACCACCGAGCTGTTCTCGGTGACAACAAGAAACCAAGTTGAACACTAAACCTAACATTCGTTGCACCAGCAGCTCGGGTCGCTTGCGAATGGATCGCCCGTCATCTGGTACGCATTACCTCTACATCCGTAGCAAAGTCCCAATTGCTGGCAGCTCTGGCACTTCCCCTTGATGTACCTCTCCAAATGTCTCATCTTTTGAAAGGAAGGCTTCGCAACAATGTTAGCGAGCTTTTCCATCTTTATATTGCCAAAACTTATACCAACACCGCTGCAGGGTTGAACGTTCCCGGCTACTGTTACATAACAGCCGCAGTAAATGCGGTGGCAATGCGATCCAGGTATCGGAGGGGTTGGCACCCAATCATATCCGAACTGCCTGCGGTCGATCTTTAACAGCGACTTGAACAACACATGTGCACTTCGTGGAGAAACCTCGAGCATGTTTGGGAATTGCTTTGCTCTCCCCTGGATTTTTGTTAGCTCAAAGTAAGGGATAATATTGTGTTCTCGCGCCCATTGCCACATTTCAGTTATCTTCGTATAGTTTGCTTTGGTGATCACCGTTTCCAGCCCTAACTGCCCTCGCTCTGCCAATCCGGTCTCAAGTAAATGTTGTAGTCCTTGCCACATTTTTCTGTGCGCCCAGGGCTGACCTGAAAGTCTATTGGTTATTTCAGGTTCGTTCAAGCTGTTCAGCTTAGTTATCACAGTGACATGGTATCGGTCAAGTCGACGTGCCGTTTTTTGGTCAATGCATGTTCCATTGGTAAATACTACTGGGACAAGCCCCTCTCCCAAAGCGAACTTCACGAACTTGAAGAAGCGTTTCTTGTTTAGCAAAGGTTCTCCGCCACCCGTAAAAACTACGGATCGAGCCCCTAAGGCTTTCGCCTGCATCATAATATTGCAGGTCTCTTCTTCGGAAAGCCCTGTATGCGATCCGTGGCTGGCATTGGCTGAATAACAATAAATACACCGCAAATTACATCTATTTTCTGCTATTTCAATGTTGATTCGAAGCAGTCGCCCCGCGTCTCGCGATTCCCATACTTCTTTTTGGTCGTAGTCAACGCCCAAAAGCACCGGTGGAGCTTTCAGATTTCGGTCGATACATTCTTCAACTTTTATTGGACAGCTAACCACAAGGGTATGCACCATTTTCCACATCCTTATAACCGATAGATTTTAAAGGCCTCAGAATTGGTGAAATACTCACCAAACCGACTTCCTCCTTGCGCAAGCTGGGATTTGTACTTTTGTTCGTAGAGCTCCCTGCATGCTTCATCGGCTAGAAGTTGGCCCATTTCTGTCAATTTTATCCATCCACCGGCAGTATGTCTTAATAAGTCCAAATGGCATAATTGATCCAAGTTTTGCTGAAGTTCTTGTCCTCCGCGTAATTTTGTGTGTTGCACAAGATCCGGGCCAATGCCCGCGCTGTACCTGAGCCCAAGAATTACCTGTCTAATCAGACTTTCCTTGGTTGTCAAAACTTTACCCACCCACACAGGGAGTTTCCCCTCACCGATCACAGCATAATACTGCTCTATATCTCTTGTATTAAACCTTACCATATTTCCAAAATAAGAGTACGCTGACAATCCCAGACCTATATATTCCCCACCGTGAGATTTTTCATGCTGGTGTCTGTAAAGAAAGCGGGACGACCTTATGAAGCAACTCGGGCTGGTCTGTATGTACCCTGCCTGCTGGAGCAAGTTTTGGCCGATTATGTACATTAAATCGCTGATTCTTAAACCTGGGAGTTTGCATTTTGCATTTTGTGGTAGGGATATGCCTGGCAGAATGCGTAGCCTGTACATAGTTATCGATGGGATTTCCATTTCTATGAGTTTCTCTACGGTTTTTATCCATGAGATAATGTTCTGGCCTGGTAGCCCGAAAATAACATCGGCATTTACATTATCAAAATCAGCAGACTTAGCAGCATTGACCATACGGATTGCATCCAAAGGCCCGTGACTGCGTCCACACAATCTCAAGACGTTCTTATCTAAAGACTGAATCCCGATGCTTAGCCGATTTCCACCCGCATCTCTAATTACGCTGAAGCGTGCTGTAGCAAAATCGTGTGGCGTAGTCTCCCATGTAACTTCAGCATCGTTGCGAACTCTAAATGCTTCAAACAAGAAGTCCATCAAGAATTGAATTTGGTCAGGAGTAAGATATGTTGGTGTTCCTCCTCCAAGGTGTATGGATGAAATCTCACAACCCACATTATCCAACAGGTACTTGAGGATGTGGGTTTCTTGTTTTAGGGCCCGTAGATATACCCATACTTGCTCATCGCTTGTGGGAACCAATCTCGCATAGTGACAAAACGAGCATATAGAAACACAGAAAGGAATGTGAATATATAACCCGATGGAGCGATCTTCCGAGGAATTGGCTTTCTTCATAATTTTCACCGTGTGGTCACTATCTATGGTGGGCAAGCACAGTGGTGGAGGATACTGATAAACGAACTCACTCGTATGGCTTCCAGGTCGAAGAGCTTTAATTGCTGCACGATTTAAGCCATAACCTGAAAGCTTTTCTTCAGCATCGACTACAATTGGCCGGTAACATATATCCGATTTTGGTTTTTGACAGACGTTTAATGGAGTGGTCATCTTGAAATAGTAATCCTGTTATTTAAGAATCTACCATTGCCAACAGGGGTAAAAGTTACAAATTTTTACACAAGCTGTCAACGAGCGGTTTCTCTACATTTCAACCACTTTTTGGCCCAAGCTTTGGCGATGTTCCTGCACCAGACCAAAAAAGAACCGGCCAACGAAAACACGCAGAGCAAGCATCAAGGCTACTGGAACAACCAGTATGTTGGCCTGTATAGGTGTTATAACGGCAAAAAGAACATGGTATCCTTCCGTGACGGGTCCGGTACGGAGAGAAAGAATCTGGGCTCCATAAATCAGTTGGATGAGGTTCTGCAGAAAAATGAAAACCCCGAATGAAGCCAGAAGAAAGATAAGATTAGAAGCGTTTTTCCGCCGGAGAGGGCGGTATACGCTCCGGTCAATCAATACCCCTAGCGCGGCAGCAACTAACATCGCCAGAAAGAAAGCAACAATGAAATTCACCCCAAGCTGAATCGCAAGGGTATAGGCCACATATGCCCCGGCGGTGTAAACAACTCCGTGGGCAAAGTGAAAGAACTTTACGGTTCTGTAAATTACGCTAAAACCCAAGGCTACCAGTGCATATATGCCACCAGCTATTAATCCGTTTACGAGGAGCTGTTGTAGCATAAGTACGTTCCTACTGGTTAATTATGTGATTTCTACATTTTAATGCATAATTCTGCGAAGGCAATAACAAATTCTTTGCAAAGGTGTTTTGTGTATATCCTCAGTTGTAACGGGAAAATTTTTCCATCAATCCAACGATTGTATGTCGAGAACTACCGCATTAGGGTCCTCAACTATAATATCGTACTTTTGACTTCTGAGCCTGAACGCGTCGTTTCCCCCTTCCAGATTTGCGATTATCTTATCTCGGGTCAAAACTTGGTCTATTGAGCCATGTCTGTCAACATTCCCACGGCTGGCGGTTGCCTTTAAGCAGTGTATAAGGTCGGCATCGCTAGCCACTGCAACATTCGGATTATGAGTGGCAAAAATGTATTGGCGGTCCATTTTTGTTCTTCGCACCGTTCGCACAATCTGTTGAAAAACGAATGGATTGTCAAGGGCATCTTCAGGCTGATCTATAACAAGAGGATACTGGCCTTCCACCAATGCCACTGAAAGTATCGCTGTGCATTTAGAGCCAACCGATAACTCATTCATTGGTTTATAGACATCCTTATCTACTCTCAGTTCGACACACACCGAATCCTTCAACTCCGTAAGCATGATTTTATACATTTTTGAAAGTAATTCGACCCCTTCATCGGTTCTGCACTTAGACCACGCAGTTTCAATAAAAGAAGTAAGTCTTTCCTGTTTCAGCCCTGTTTTTTTACAAAGTTGCGTAGAATCTTTTTCTATAAGCAGCTGTGCCAGCTCCACAGGAGTTACTTTATTTGTAATTTGGTTCTGCTCGTCCTTCCGTAGACCACTGCCTTTGGCAAGTACTTCCGCAACCTTTTCAAAATCGCTTCGGTCATTCATCTGAATGACGCTTATCCTTACGAACGAATCAAGCGATTTGTTGATAGCGGTTGCTTTATCTAATCTCTTCTTGAAAATGTTTCTGAAGCACTCAACATATTCCGGAATTAACGCATTCCTCAAGGTATTCTCAAGCGCACTTTTCTGGCGGGACGCCTCTTTTGCTTTTGCGAGTTCATCTTCAAACTTCTCAATGGCTAAATTCACCTTGTTTAGTTCTGAGGTAAGAGCGGATGCATCCTTGACTCCTGCGGATTTTATCACTTCCTCGTGTTTTTGTTTTGCTTGGTCAAATTTCGCTCGCCATCCGGTAATAAACCCTTGGAATGAATTTTGCTTAGCCACCAATGCCTGTCTTAGATAGCCAGCAGCTTTCTGGAAATCGCTGCATACCTCAAGCAGGTTTTTTCTTTGCTCGGCAATTTCTTTGTGGTTGGGTGTCTGTCCCTTAAGCTCAGGGATATATTCTTCGATACGGATCTTTTCAAGGGGAACAATAATTTCTTCAATCAATCTCTGTAAACCTCTATTCATCTCACGTAGCTGACGTTCTTCCTGTTGCCAGCTTGGGAATGCTTTCAATATAGGTTCTTTCACCTTCTTCTCCAAAAGTTCCCTTTTCTCTTTAAGTTCCTTTATGTTCGTAGTCAGAGGTTCGATTCTGGTTGCCACAGTGTGTTGTTCATCGAGTCTCTTAAGCAGCAATTTCGTCTGTTCTCTGATCTCGTTAATTCGTGATTGTTCTGAGGAAAGGTCAACGAACCCGTCAAGCCATTCCAATAGCGCAGGCAGATTTTTGCCCAACTCTATAACCTCATTCTGGCTATAAATCTTACATTTAAAAACATCCACGACAGCTTGAGCAGCTTTGGTTTCGGTGTCTGCGTAATACACTTCTGGCCCTTCGTCCAAGTCACTGACAGTTCTCTGAATTCTGTATCGTTCTCCATTTTCTGAGACAATATGTAATGTCACCGTTCCTCCGTCACCGAGGCATGCATGGGCCCGCATTATACAGTCTGAATTATTATTAACTTCTTCTATTGGTGAACGTATGCCCAGAGCAAATTTTATAAGTTCAATCAGCAGGGATTTGCCCACAGCTTTGCCGCCTATAATGCAATTCGTATCCGGATGAAATTGGAATGAGACTCCGTCAAAGAAACCTTGGCTTACCTCAAGGCTCTCAATTTGAGCATGTCTCTTGGGTGGCCAATTTTCCGGAAACCTTATCCGCATTGCTGGGTCGTAAAATACCTGTTTCAAAGCTCCAATCCCAAAGTCGCCGAGTTTTATATAGGTGAAGGAACTACCCACATTGTCAATTTTGTGAGCATCTGATGAGGCTATACAACCATACTTTTTTGTATATCCAGGAACATTGCCCGCCGCGAGATTCAGAATCTGGCTCTTATTTGAGCCGACCTCTAATCCACGCAGGTAAGGAGAGTGATAAGCTTCCTGTCTAGCCGTCCCCTTTTGTTTGAGAACTTCAAGAAATCCCGTTTCACTTGAATTAGGATGTGGTGCGATAGATACACCACCTTCTTGCTCGATCAAACGAAATACAGTCGTGATCCCTATCTGCTCACTATCCACATTTTTTGCCACGACCTTTGGGTCGCCGTAATTCGCTTGTGTAATTCCTACTCGAGCTAACCAATTCTGAATATCCGCTGTTGGTTTATTGGGGTCAAATATTGCCAGAACATGCCCCTCTTTCGTACTGACCTCCACACCAGGGTAAACATGGATGCCATATTTCTCACCAAGCTTTTTCGCACTTTCAACATTCTGGACACTGTTGTGGTCTGTAATTGCCACAACCTCTATGTTCAGTTCGCTTAACTTCCGGAATAATCTCTCAATCTCTGCCGAGTCTTTTGGTCCCTCCCAACATTTGGAGGCTGGAGTATGAATGTGAAGGTCGGCTTTGTAGAACTTAGCTCCAGGCAAATCAGTTCTATTTGCACTCATTATTTTATGTCCTAAATGGGCATTCAGTTGCTTTTACCTCACATTACAACGTATTAAAAAACAATTGTAGTATAGGGATAACCATGCGTCAACATGCACTTTCGGTCTTTATCTATCGGTGTAATACGGCTGTTGTCTGTTGCGAAGCAAGTGCCATCTTTCCCTCTTTCATTGATGATATTATGAGCATGTATGGCTGCCTTTGTGCGTGAACCGCTTTAGTCCTTTTCCATTTCTTACCGTATGGTCGCTGAGCAAGACACATCCTATCAAAACCAGCATTCGCCATTTATATTCATCAACACACAAGATTTCCGAAACGGTCTGGTCAATAGTTGAATCAGGCTGGTTAAAGTCGCAAAGGCGACATCAATAGCGGCGTTGGTCCCGACCACACACGGGTGATGCTCTGCACCACAAAACCCATTCCGCACGGGTCTGCTATTTTTAGCCTGGAGACCACCGAAAAGTTTTTCGCATGCTCAAGAGGCCGGCCTTCGTAATCGTCTTTTGTTTGTCTTTCGTTGTCTTTTGTAAAAACCATGTTCAAGTCAAAAAAATATCTTGTTCTAATCACAAAAAGGAGGATTCAAAATGCAAGACGATAGAATAAACCATTTTCTCAATTCCATGTCGCCATACATTGCCCTGAAGGTCAAGATCCTGCTCAGGATGGCAGGCTTTGAGTTCACGGAAAAGGGCTGGGGCCTCAACACCATTCTTTCGATAAAGGACGGCGAAAAGGAGGCTGATTTCTGCCTGCACAATCTACTTTTAGAGATAGTAACCATTGACAGGGATGAGGTCCCCCTCAGGTTTGATGAAAACCTGCAGGACTTTGATTATTTCAAGGCCAAAACAGATAGCCTGATAGAAAGCAAGCTCAGGATTCTTTTCCAGTTGCTCGCACAGGACAGCATGGAAAAAGCTATAGAGGATATTGAACGTCACGCACACCAGTACGAGCGTATTCGCATATGGAGACTTGACCAGAAACCGACCTGAGAGTCCCAGTGGCGGCGCTTACAGAAATTTTAAGCGTGGTCTCACGCTGGAGGGTTAAAAGGCCTCGAATTCACCGGTCACTACCACCCGCACAGGAACATCATCAAGCGATGCCGGGACTCGTGCGCGGGTCTCAGCCCTGTCCTCTTTCAGATAGACCTCAATAACAGGCTGCCCTTTTTCAGACAGGCTTACGCCCATTCCCACCACGCCATCTATCTGGAAAATGATTTGCTCATGGCGGTTCTTCACCCTCACGGCATGGTCAATCGCAGCCTGATGAGCCTGTTGTGATCGACCTCTTGCGGGTTTCAAAGCAAAATTAACGGTCGTTTCCTGGCCTTCGTAGACCGTCGCCGTCTTGGTCTGGGATTTGAAGCCGCTGGCAGAAGCCGTTATTGAATGGTCGCCGGTTGCAACGTTGGTAACGATGTATATGCCCTTCGCATCCGTTGTTGCCAATTCGCCGCTGTCTACCCTGACGGTAGCCCCTTGAATGGGAGCTCCCCGTTGGCGCATAGACGGCAAAACGTGAAGCTGCGGCCTTTATAGACAATCCTGCAGCTATCACAGATATGAAGGTAAGCATACATAACTACTAAAGCAGAATGGCCACAGCCCTGCGATCGCTCAGTCGTGCGGGACATCCGCAAGCAACAAAGAGCTGATACTCCGGTTCAAAGAACACTGCATTGTGGAGGGGCTGAGCAGGGCCCGTGTCATCAAGTACCTCTACTACCTCATCAAGATATCAGAATGGCTCGGGGTGGATTTTGAAAAAGCCTGCCGTTCGGACATCGAAGCTCTGGTTTCGAAAATCCAGGCTTCACCATACGTTGAGTTCAGCAAAAAAGAGCTTCGATTGACCGTGAAAAAGTTCTACAAATGGCTCAGGGGAACCGAAGACTACCCTCCTGAAGTAAAATGGGTCAGCACAAGGTGTAAAAGCAAAGGCAGAGCAATCCTGCCTGAGGACCTGCTAACTCAGGAAGACATAAAAAGGCTGACAGACGCTGCCAGGACAGCCCGCGATCGGGCATTCGTTAACGTCCTTTACGAAACTGGTTCGCGCATTGAGGAGCTTTTAACAACGAGACTTAGAAACGTCCAGTTCGACCGGTATGGAGCACAGGTGCGTATAAACGGGAAGACCGGTCCAAGGAGGGTCAGAATTGTCTCCTCTGTTCCATATTTGACCGCCTGGCTTAACGAGCATCCCTTCAAGGACGACCCTGATACCTACCTTTTGCTGAGCAATCGCAACGACATGATGAGCTATGGTGGAGCCAGCACCATGCTTAAAAAGCTGGCAGCCAGAGCCAGCATAAAAAAGCGCGTGAACCCTCACAGTTTCAGGCATGCACGTGCAACCAATCTGGCCAATCATCTTACAGAAGCCCAGATGAATGAGTATCTGGGCTGGGTGCAGTCTTCAAGGATGGCATCCGTCTATGTGCACCTCAGCGGTCGCGATGTGGATGAGGCTCTTCTTAAAATGCACGGTATCCAGACCGACGATGAATCAGGGGAAAACAACATCCTCGCACCCAAAGTGTGCATCCGCTGTAAAACCTCAAATCCAGCCTCCAATAAGTTCTGCGGCCTTTGCGGACTTCCTCTGGATGAAAAAGCCAGTACAAAGTAGTCAAGCAATCAATGGAAAGAAACAGGGCAGATAACGTCCTGGATAGAATGCTCGAAGACCCCGAATTCCGTGAGGTCTTCTTGAGGAAGGCCAGAGAAGTCCTTCAAAACTGATTCATCTCCAATTCTTTGACGGCGTATCGTTGAATTGAGGATATCGTATCCCGCCTATCACTGAGTCTGTCTTACGAAGATTCCTCCCGCCCAGTTTATCTCTTCTTTTTTCTCTTTTTTTTCTCTTTCGCCTCCACTTCACCCCTTCGTGCACTTTGGCCCGTAATACGATTTGTTCATACTCCAACGCATTTGGGTATAGGTGACAACAGAAGGTAACTAATATAGCCCCGCCGGGATCACACAAGTGAAGGCGAAAACCCCGCCAGGATAGTGTATAATACTCCCCAAAAACTGGGCGCATGATTAAGGTGGATTTGTCGCCTGAGACGATAACGTATTCAGGAGACAGATTTATGAAGAACAAAAGGCATAATCACAGTGCTCAGTTTAAGGCAAAAGTTGCCTTGGCAGCGGCTAAAGGTGATAAAACGATAGCTGAGCTGGCCAGCGAGTTTGATGTTCATCCCAATCAGATCGCTCAATGGAAGAAACAGTTGTTACAATCGCTACCAGATATATTTTCCCGCAGTCGGCAGCGAGATCGACAAAGGCAGGACGAGCTGACTGAACATTTGTACCAGCAGATAGGCCAGTTAAAAGTTGAACTTGACTGGCTCAAAAAAAAATCTGGATTTGACACTTGAGCAAAAACGAAGAGCAATAGAACCCAGGCATAGGCAGATAGCGATTTATCGGCAGTGTGAACTGCTGGGGCTTAGCCGGAGCAGTTTGTATTATAAACCTTGTGGTAATACACAGTACAATGAGCAGTTGATGAAACTGATAGACGAACAATATATCGAGACACCGTTCTACGGTATCGACAAGATGACCGAGCAGTTGCGTCGTATGGGCCATCAGGTCAACCATAAACGCATTCGGCGACTGATGCGACAAATGGGCTTAGAAGCCGTTTATCCACGTCGAAGGCGTGGTTTGAGCATACCAGACAAGCAGCACAAGATATATCCGTACCTGCTCAGAGATGTACAGATAATCAGGCCTGATCAGGTCTGGTCGGCAGATATAACGTATGTTCGTATGTATCGCGGCTGGCTTTATCTGGTAGCGGTAATGGACTGGTTTAGCCGTTATGTTCTTAGCTGGGAAGTGTCGGTAACATTGGAGTCGGAGTTTTGTGTTTCGTCCCTGGAGCAGGCTTTGAGCTTTGGCAGACCGGAGATATTCAACACGGACCAGGGCAGCCAGTTCACCTCGATAGATTTTACAAAGATATTGTTGAATGCAAGTGTTCAAATCAGTATGGATGGCAAAGGTCGAGTATTTGATAATATTTTTTCAGAGCGTTTATGGCGAACGGTGAAAGTAGAGGAGGTTTATCTGCGGGACTATCAGACGGTGGCTGAGGCAAGGTATAACCTTAGCCGGTATTTTGAACTTTATAATAATCAGCGATTACACCAGGCTTTGGGCTACCGCACCCCAGCCGAGGTGTACGGCGTAGCAGTTGGCACTCCGGTCGCCCTCCGGGCTCCCTGCGTTCCAACTGCTTCAACACATGGTGACGAGTCCACCTTAAAAACCCCAAGTTTCTGTCTTGACAATGGGTAGGGATATAGTGGAACTCAGGGTGAAAGTAGTTGGTTTCTAGTGTATTATTGGATTGGGTATTTATATAACATCGCGATTAAGAGAAGTTTGCGGAACGAAGTGGAGCAAATTTGGGAAACCGAAGTGCAACGAGGTTTCCGTTAAATTCCTGTTAAGTCCCCCGAGCGAAGCGAGAGTGCAACGTGGTTCGACGAACGAAGTGAGGAGAAAGTCAGCCGAGGGCGCCGTAATTAAGATTTAGAAGCACATTCGCCAATGCAGCACATTGTTCTATCTCCATTTGGCTTTTCAACCCATTGATATTCTGTGCAGCTTTCATTTTCATAACATATCTTTCCACCTATATCAGCACATTCCTTTGTTATGGTGCATAAAGAAGAACAGCACCTGTCTGTGTCTACTGCACCAATTAACCATTCTCCTGAACATATTTCAGAACCAGAACAAATGTCTTCGCCACCTAATTCCGCACAGGTTTTTGATTCTACTCCCCAAATTTCATTACATTTCCTTATTACATTTTCTTTAGTGTTTCCAAGAACAATATAATATTTGGGATTTTCTTTTGATGCATCTCCACATCCTTTCATCCAAACATTGATGAATTGTTTTTTGGCTTTCAATGTTTTTTCAGAAACAATAATGTCATCACAGCTATCTGCACTAATAAAAACAACTTCATCTTCATTAATATTTTCTGGTAAAACATCTTGTAAATTTAATGTATCAATTTCTGGACGACCGCCTACAAGAATACTTGTTCTAACTTCTTGAGAAACACGGCCTTCATGTATTTCAAGAGTTTGCAACATGCTTGTTATTTGCAAGTCTAAAGGCAAACTTCCAAATTGTTTATCTTTCGCATAAAACCATAAAGATATTACTCCAATTATTATCAAAATCAGAATACCCAACAATATGAACTTAGTTTTTCTTTCCATTATGTAAGTTTAATTTTCGGAAGTATTTAAATGCATCGATAACTGCGAATGTGTTTGAACATTAAAGGCGCCCGAGGCTGATTGGATTTAACACCCCGTTATGCCCCCATTTTGTAGGTATAACGGGCTAGAGAGACATAATATAAATTAGTTTAAATAGCCATGCCAGGATTAGGCCGTTCAAGGTGTGAATCCCGCCGTACCCCGGCAAGAGCCAACACTTCCTAAATTATAATTTGGGGGAACGTATTTATATAACTATCGTTGAATCCATGTTGCGCATTACGTAAGAAGCTATTCTGGGCTAATCTTTCTCTAATTCTTATCAACACGGACAGCAAGCCCTAAACACAACTCCTAAAATACCCCTCGCCCAAAACATGCCCAGATGCCTTATGGCCAAACGAAAATCTAAGGCGAATTCCAGGCCGTTCAAGGAAGGTACAGCCTGTCTGGTCTGCCCAGGCTGCTATAGGCAGTACGAATATCCTGAGCAGGCCAGAGGCGAGGACAGACTCCTCTGTCCGGAATGCGGCCTTCCTCTCCTGCGGTCTGAAGAGAACCGAAATAAATTCAAATGCCTTCGCTGTATACACAGGGCAGTTGTGCCGGATGGTATCTGGTGCAGGCAATTCAACTGTGCTGCCACCGCCGAAATAGCCAAGGACTGTCGTTATTTTGCTCCACGGAGCAAAAGAAAGTCAAGGAGATGAAAAGTATGTTAGGAAGAATCGACCAGCTCTGGGACAATAAGACCGACAAGGGACAGCCTTACCAGGTCCTTGCCATAGGCGATGACAGATACAGCTTCTGGGACAAGAAACAGTTTGGCAAGTTCCGAAAAGGTGATACCGTCGAGTTTGACTAGAAACAGGCCGGCGAGTACAAGAACATCACAACCATTGAACTTAGCGAAGCAGACAACAACGACTATAACAATTCGAATGGCAAAGACCAGCGGATTGTCAAGATGAGTCCCCCGAAGACCGCCGGGATGGTCCTTGGTCCTCTGGACATGGAACCAAAAGAGAAGGTTCTGCTTACCGTTGATACTGCAAGATACTTTGAAAAGTATATCAATGACGAGCTTGACAATGAACCTTCCAGCAATTCAAAGGTTAAGGATAAGAACAAGGATAGGAAACACAAATATCAAGGTACCAGTTTGGGGTTGTAGGAGTGCCGGCTAAAAGGTGTCCCGCCGCCACCTTATCTCCTCCCTTTTCTACACTCTTGTCTGATTGGGCCGTCCCCCTCCTCCGCCTCCCCCTTCATATTCATTCAAGTATATCCATGTTTCAGTCTGTCTTGTTGGTGACTGGATTGGCCCTGAGGGGTCGTGCAGGTGATAAGGATAAAGGACGTCTATATGACAGGCAAAAAACATTCGTTACAGCGTAAAGGATTTACGCACGAGTCCGCGTACAATGAATCAAAGGAATGGTACACACCACCAGAAATCTTTAACGCTCTCGGTACAAAATTTGACGTGGATCCTGCCAGCCCCGGGAAAAAAATCGTGTCATGGATACCTGCCAGGAAGCATCTAACGGTACTTGATAATGGTTTAACTTCAAAATGGGACGGCAGAGTGTGGCTCAATCCCCCTTATGGTGCAGATACCCCTAAATGGCTGCGTCGGCTTGTCAAACACGGAAATGGCATTGCATTGGTCTTTAGCCGCACTGACACAGAATGGTTTCATAAGTATGCAGCAAAAGCTGATGCAATTTGCTTTTTACGAGGCAGAATTCGCTTTGTCAAAGCCACCGGTCAATCAGGGGGCAGTTCTGGAAATGGGTCAATATTATTGGCGTATGGCAAGGAATGTGCACAGATTTTAAGCAAGTGCAGTTTAGGATGGGTGGTAAGAAAATCTGCTCCAAACAAACACATTTCAAAGTAAAATTTGTGTGCAGGAATGGATGCTTGTAGATCCTATGCTGATACTGGGTTGCTTTTTCAGCATCAGGAAAGGCTGTCTTAGCACAAACATGCTCAAATTCTTATCAGCATGGACAGCAAGCCCTAAACAAAACTCCTAAAATACCCCTCTCGCCCAAAACAAACCCAGATGCCTTATGGATGTGTGCGAATTCGGGACAAATTAGCGGAGAAGGTTAGCCAGTATGTGTCTGAGCATTTACTGATTGCGCGTGTTGAAGGAATGTTGAACGAATCCGCACAAATTGGCCAAATCGTCAAATGTGAAATAGTCGGAAGGATACCACAATTTTGGTGAAACTATACGGTAAAAAATAGCAATTATCTGGAGTTACCCACCTTGGATTTTAGCCAGAAAATCCCGATTTCATGCGAACGGATTCAATGTCTGGGTGTAAGAAACTGTATCCGTTCCGTAACCTTTTGTAAAATAAGCTCTTATATTCTGCACAACTTAACCACCGTTGCGCATGTCTCCATTCTGACACCATTTTGCATTGAACCCGGCCTTCTTTTTCACTTGATTTAGACACCTAAAATCACGATAGATTGAGTTATGAGAAAGGTTTGGATTTACAAAAGAAAAGGTATCAGGGGCTGGTGGGTTGGCTGGTACGAAAGCGGCAAGCGTAAAGCTAAGGCCTTACCGAGTAAAGCTCTCGCCGAACACTCTAGCCAGATAAAATACACTCAATTGAACTCCGACGTATTTACTGGGACTGTCACAGTCGATTGGCAGCAGATGGTTGAGGAGTACAGGCACGACAAACGAGTGGCTGGTTTTGTCGAGGATTCACTTTATGAGGCGGCGCTCACTCTGCGTCATTTTAAACGGTTAGTTGGAAAATGTAATTCAAAACATATTACACAAGACGCCATTGACAAGTTCATACTCGATAGAGGCAAAGAAGTAGTACGACCGACGCTCAATAAAGACATCAGAAACCTGAAAGCATTTATTAACTGGTGCAGGGAAAACAGGTACGTGAATGGAGAGATAAAGATCAAGCTATTAAAGGAAGATGAGAGACCTGTAAAATCCCTGAATTGCGTTCAGATAAGGAAATTGCTATCAATTTCTAAACCGTATCAGACGATGAGGATGAGAATTCTCTTGGCTTTGGGCACAGGTCTCAGACGTGGTGATATTGAGTCATTAACAATTTCTGATATTGACTATGTAAAAAGTTCTGTTACTACAAGAAGCAAAAAAACCCGGAAAAGTATGGGCTCACGACCTGTGCCGGTTCAGGTCATGGCTGAGCTGAAGAAATATGTTTCCGGATTAGATGCTGAACAAGAAAAAATATTCAATGATCGTTTCGGCCAATACAGATGGGAAAAGATACGTGAAAAAGTTGGTTTGGCTGACTTGAAATTTCATGATCTGCGCAAGACCTTTGGTTCTATGCTTGCCCAGAATGGCATATCCACTGCTGTTACACAGAAACTATTAGAGCATTCTTCGCCAAATCTGACAAACAAGGTATATACGAATGTTGATCCTGTCTTACGCCATGCGGTAGAGCAACTTCCGGTTGGTGACTGGCTATAAAGTAACCATATTGCATCGGCCCTACTGTTCGCATGTTACAGCTTTGAGCCGTGGCACCACGAGTGAAAAAGGGCTGACAGTGCCTCAGACTGCCAAGCCTTTGAGTATGTTAGGCGTTTTGTGTCTTAAAAGTGTACAAACGCGCCAACTCCTCAATGACTGCTGTCATTGGATTCATGGCAAGTCGGTGATCTATAGTCGTCTCTCAACGGTGATTGTCACCAGTCCCTGCTATGAGGATTTTGGCAGCGTGATGTTATCCATCTCAATGTATGGCATACAAGCGTGCTGAGCTGAAAAGAAGCACAATTCTTGAAAGGAAGAAATATAATAGTAAAATTATTTAAATAGGATCTGAGATCATCTCCTAAATCATAGGCCATTTTGTCTCATTGTTGCTGAAGATATACACTTACAGGATGATAGACTCAACATCAAGGAGCAATATATAAGACTATAACGAATTGGGACTTAGGCCTGAGTAATAATCAGATTTTCGTTGATAGAAATGATGGAGGCGTGCTGGCCTGATGCAAATGATGTGATGAAGCCAAACCTTTTGGATATCGATAGGAATGTCCACAAAGTAGCTTATGAACGCTTCCCTGTATAGCCGAAATCAGGTTTTGTTGTCTGTCCCGGAGTCATGTTCCCATACCAACAACTGCGCCCCCCAGTTCTCCGAAAAATACGGTCAAACCCAAAATCTCAATACAGAAAGCCAAAAAAAACGTTACTTGTGAGATACAAGGTGGCACTGTTAAGTAGGATTGTTACATAAAAAGGGCGAATTGATTTCAAATAACCTATTCAAAGGGTCACGTGATGATGGAAATTGGTACTTCGACGCTTGACAAGGGACTTCGGCCAGGTTCAGGGCTTCCCAGTTCCATCGTAACAGTGAGACCATGGAGGAAGATAAAATGAAGCGCATACTGAAAATGCTGCGAGGTAACCGGCGTTCGCGACAACACCGCCAGTCCTGGGGGACACCCATGTTTGAGCGTCTTGAGCCCAGACTTTTACTGAATGCGGTTCCATATGTGCAGGACTTTAGCCTTGGCAAGCCGACCGGGCCCCAGGGTTGGGAGTACTATTCGGACAACGAAGGACGAATCGAGGTGGTGAGCGGGCGTCTGCGTATGGACGACGCAGTAGACAACAGCACGTACTCTCTGAACGAGGCGGTTCTGCATGTGAATCTGACTGGCAAGACCAATGTGATGCTGACGCTGGATCACTGGAGTCTGGCGGATGAATCAGATACTCTTCCCGGCAGCTTTGTGGGCCATTATAAGGGCGATGGGATAGCGTTGAGTGTCGATGGTCAGAATTGGGTGAAGGTTACTGACTTGACCGTTGATTTCACGAATCAGTCGTTTGCTCTGGATACTATTTTGCAGCAGGCTCAGGTCGCTGCCGGCAGTACGAATCTTTCGGATGTTCGGATCAAGTTCCAGCAGTACGACAATTATCAGGCAGCCATAGATGGGCGTGAATTCGATAATATTAAGATTACCGCGCCTGTGGCACAGGCGGTTCCTTATTTGCAGGACTTTAGCCTTGGCAAGCCGACCGGGCCCCAGGGTTGGGAATACTACTCGGACAATGAAGGGCGGATAGAGGTTGTAGGCGGTCGTCTGCGTATGGATGACATAGTGGGCAATGAGACGTACTCTCTGAACGAGGCGATTTTGCATGTGAATCTGACAGGCAAGACCGGTGTGACACTAACGCTGGATCACTGGAGTTTGTCGGATGAATCAAATACCCTACCCGGCAGCTTTGTGGGTCATTATAAGGGCGATGGGATAGCGTTGAGTGTCGATGGTCAGAATTGGGTAAAGGTAACCGACCTGACCGTTGATTTCACGAATCAGTCGTTTGCTCTGGATACTATTTTGCAGCAAGCGAAGGTCGCTGCCGGCAGCTCAGACCTTTCAGATGTGCGAATCAAGTTCCAGCAGTACGACAACTATCCTGCGTTAGATGATGGGCGTGAATTCGATAATATCAAGATACAGGTTGTCTCGGCCGTGCCGGAGATAGAGGTTCTGGGTAATGGTCAAATCATTGCGGACGGGGATACTACGCCGAGTGCTGTTGACCACACGGACTTTGGGAGTGTTGGAGTAGGCGGTTCTGTAGTGCGGACGTTTACGGTCAGGAACACGGGAGCTGGCGATCTTAATTTGACGGGCGTCCCCAGGGTCCAATGGACCGGCAGCACTGACTTCACTGTGGTTCAGCAGCCCAGTTCTCCGGTTGCAGCCTACGGGGGGGCGACCACGTTCCAAATCCAGTTTACCCCGAGCAGCACCGGGCTTAAGACCGCTACGGTTTGGGTCGCGAGCAACGATGGTGATGAGAATCCGTATGACTTCGTAATCCAGGGCACTGGCCTGATTACCGTGCCGGAGATAGAGGTTCTGGGCAATGGTCAAATCATTGCGGACGGGGATACTACGCCGAGTGCTGTTGACCACACGGACTTTGGCAGCGTTGGAGTAGGCGGTTCTGTAGTGCGGACGTTTACGATAAGGAACACAGGAACCGCCATTCTCAATTTGACGGGTGTTCCGAAGGTACAATGGACTGGCAGCCCCGACTTTAGTGTTGTTCAGCCGCCCGTTTCGACGGTAGCCGCCTACGGGGGGACGACCACGTTCCAGATACAGTTTAGTCCGAGCGGTCCTGGTCTTAAGACCGCTACGGTTTGGGTCGCGAACAACGATGGTGATGAGAACCCGTATGACTTCGTAATCCAGGGCACTGGCCTGATTACCGTGCCGGAGATAGAGGTTCTGGGCAATGGTCAAATCATTGCGGACGGGGATACTACGCCGAGTGCTGTTGACCACACGGACTTTGGCAGCGTTGGAGTAGGCGGTTCTGTAGTGCGGACGTTTACGATAAGGAACACAGGAACCGCCATTCTCAATTTGACGGGTGTTCCGAAGGTACAATGGACTGGCAGCCCCGACTTTAGTGTTGTTCAGCCGCCCGTTTCGACGGTAGCCGCCTACGGGGGGACGACCACGTTCCAGATACAGTTTAGTCCGAGCGGTCCTGGTCTTAAGACCGCTACGGTTTGGGTCGCGAACAACGATGGTGATGAGAACCCGTATGACTTCGTAATCCAGGGCACTGGTTTGTCTTTGTCGCCTGTGGCACAGGCGGTTCCGTATTTGCAGGACTTTAGCCTTGGCAAGCCGACCGGGCCCCAGGGTTGGGAGTACTATTCGGACAACGAAGGACGAATTGAAGCGGTGAGCGGGCGTCTGCGTATGGACGACACAACAGACAACAGCACGTTCTCTCTGAACGAGGCGATTTTGCATTTGAATCTGACGGGCAAGACCGGTGTGACACTAACGCTGGATCACTGGAGTCTAGCGGATGAGGTAGATACCCTTCCTGCAAGCTTTGTAGGTCATTATAAAGGCGATGGGATAGCGTTGAGTGTCGATGGTCAGAATTGGGTAAAGGTTACCGACTTGAGTGCTGATTTCACGAATCAGTCGTTTGCTCTGGATACTATTTTGCAGCAGGCCCAGGTTGCTGCTGGCAGTACGAATCTTTCGGATGTTCGGATCAAGTTCCAGCAGTACGACAATTATCAGGCGTCCACAGATGGGCGTGAGTTCGATAATATCAAGATACAGATTGTCTCAGCCGTGCTGGATAATGTCGCGTTGGGCAAAGCGGCCAGTCAGTCCAGCATTTTGGGCACTGGTTATGCGGAGCGGGCTGTTGACGGCAATACCAGTGGGGTCTGGGCTGATGGGTCCGTCACGCACACGAATCTGCAGGTGCATCCGTGGTGGCAGGTAGATCTGGGCAAAGTTTATTCTGAGATTAGTGGGATAGAGATTTGGAACCGTACGGACGAATGCCAGGACCGGCTGGACGACTTTTATGTGTTTGTTTCGGACGTCCCGTTTGTTTCGGGGGATCTGGCCGCGACCTTGGCTCAGAGTGGTGTTTGGAGCCAGCACCTGGTTGGTGTTCCGGACCCGAACCTTATGTTGCCAGTTGGTCGCAGCGGTCGCTATGTACGGATTCAGCTCGGTGATACGAACTATCTGAGTCTGGCGGAGGTGAAGGTCTTTGCT
>Ga0315296_10000384_pt1 | contig 40749 bp, 31 predicted proteins | sample YL17G14_18_MG_FD_203921 | JGI IMG/M metagenome (GOLD analysis project Ga0315296, IMG submission 203921) | Sediment microbial communities from Yellowstone Lake, YNP, Wyoming, USA - YL17G14_18 | ecosystem: Environmental > Aquatic > Freshwater > Lake > Sediment | place: USA: Wyoming | collected... | reverse complement strand
CATTGGTAAGTGTTGGTTTAAGTGTGCTCCTAATTTTAAGTTTGTTTGGTTGGAGGTTTTTGAAAGAACAGTATCTTAAGCGGGTTTTGGGGATGAAGCCTGAAGTGAGGAAGGTTAAATGAATCTTGAGGACTTTAAGCTTTTATATGTGTTGTCGTGCATTGCGTTAGGTTTCATTATTTTGTCGCCGACATTGGCTATGGTTATCAAGCTTCCTAGCGGAGAAAGGTTTTCTGAATTGTGGATCTTGGGGTCGGATCACATGGCTGAGGATTACCCGTTTAACGTGAAAGAAAAGGAAGTTTACAAGGTTTATTTGGGAATTGGTAATCATATGGGTGACCTAGAGTATTACAGAGTTTATGTCAAGTTGAGGAATCAGACCGAGCCTGTCCCTTACGCGGTTAATGGAACGCCAAGCCCTTTGGAACCTCTTCTTGAATATCACACGTTTTTAAGTGATAATGAGACTTGGGAAAAGGAAATTTTGTTTTCTTTTGAAGGTGTGTCCTTCGACGGAAACATCAGTAAAGTTTCAAAGCTTGTTATAAACGGTTACGCCTTTGAAATTGACAAAGTTGCTATGTGGGACGAAGAGCGTCATGGGTTTTATTATCAGCTGTTTTTCGAATTATGGCTTTACAATGCTACGGCTTCAGGTTTCCAATTTCATAGCCGGTTTGTTTGGATCTGGCTGAACATGATGGAGAGCGCCTAGAATTTTTGTGTCATGGTTCTTTGTGTGAAATGTTCTATAAGAGTTTTCTATAATAGTTTAAATTGGAGTTTAAGTAAAATATTGTTCGAGAGCAGATGTGCTCCGCTTCATGAATTCCATTAAAAGTAATATGTCATTAACGGAAACATAAAGTATATTTACCCGAACTGATGTTTACCGTAGCGCGAAATTTGGTGGTACATCGATGAGGAGAAAAGGAGAAGGCAATGATTCATCAACGTTGGTGATAGTTGCCACGCTGAACGAAGAGGAAGGCGTAGGTCCGACTCTAGCCGAGATCAAACATCATCTAGATGAGCCTCTTTGTTTAGTTGTTGATGGGCGAAGCGTAGACGGAACAGCTAAGATTGCTGAAGCAATGGAAGCGCAGGTAGTGTTCCAGAAGGGCTCAGGTAAGGGCGACGCTATCGCAACTGCCATTGAACACGCAAAGGGATTAGACGTTGATTACGTAGCTTTTATTGACGCAGATTTCACTTATCCGGCGGAGTATTTGCCGAAGATGATTAGGATTTTGGAGGAAAACCCAGAAGTTGGAATGGTTTGTGGAAACAGATTCAACGATCATTTTCATTTGCGAGGCATGCATAACATGTTTTATGTGGGGAACAGGTTTTTGGCTTTCACACACAATCTTTTGAACGGTATTGATATGCGTGATCCGCTGACAGGCTTGAGGGTTGTACGTTGGGAAATCGTGAGGAATTGGAAGCCTAAATCGAAGAGTTTCGACGTTGAGGTCGAGTTAAACCACTATGTGGAGAAGAAAGGCTTCGGCATAAAGGAAATACCGATCCATTATAGGCGGAGGCTTGGAAAGAAGAAACTGAAGCTTAGGCATGGCTTCACTATTTTTAGGAGAATTTTAGCGGAAAGTATGTGAAGCTAAGCTAGATTATTTCTGAATTTCGTATTCACTCTTGGTATTCTTTGGTGTTGTGATGGAAATGAGAGTTTTCTTCATAATCCTAGCCAGGGATGCGTCGGGTATAAATAAAAAGGCAAGAGAATTAACTGGTTTAGGTTACCCGTACCTTATAGTTTGTGGAGAAAAAGTCAATCACTCAAATGTTGTTTATAGAGAGCCTAAAGGGAAGTATGATGCTGTAAATTTTGGGCTGAAGTTTGTTCCATCTGATACGGAGGTGGTTGCGTTTAATGATGTTGACGCAGAAATTCACAATTTTGAAAAGGCTCTTGGTTTCCTCCAAGATGAAGGCGTTTCCCTAGTTTTTGTTAAAGTTCATGTTGGTTATGGTCCGCAACTGAAGTTCTATTCTTTCTTGGATCCTATTAGGAAGAGGATTCCGATTGCAGCGAGTGGTGAGTTGATGCTAGTAAGATACGAGGTTTTGAAAAGCATATTGCCTTTAAAAGGATGCAAGGCTGAAGACAGCTACATTTTGTTTAAGGTTTTGGAAAATGGCGGAAAGGCAGCTTTTTGCGAAGAATGCTATGTCACGACAAAGCGAACAACGCATGCAGAGCAGGAAGAAGCTTACAAGCGGAGAACGGTTGGGGGAATATATCAGGCTTTGTCAATGAGCAAGCCTCCTCTCATAGTAAGGCTCTTCTATACTTTTCTTCCTTTTGCGTCTCTACTATTGCTCGTTTTGGGCAAGAAGGGCTACTATTGGACCAAGGGAATACTTTTAGGCTATGTTGACTATGCAAGGGGAGACAGAACTGCTTCTTGGCGACAAACTTATGCCTAATTAAAGGTTTAGAGAGTGAATCTCTTGTGTGACGTCCAACAGAGCCTTTCATGAAACTTTTGGCAATGTTCTATAGGGCAATTTCATAAGGCTTATGATTGCTTAGACCACAAGTATACACGCGCTAAAGGTCTTGGAAGTACCTTACTCTGTACATTATAAGAGGGAAATGCTATAAGTACATCTTAAGATTCTAGTCTGAAATTATATTAGCGTGCGAACTAATGTGTAAGCATTTGCCAAGGTAAATGGTTAAGTTGCGGACGGGCTTCGAAATGGCAAAACTTAAGGTCGGTGTAGTTGGCGGTGGCCATATAGTTACGTATAGGCATTTGCCTGTCTTCCAGAAAATTAAACGTATAAAAGTTGCAGCAATCTGTGACAAGAATGAATCAACGGCGAAGAATGTGGCTAGACGTTTTGGCATAGATCATTATTATAACGACCTCTCGGCAATGTTGAAAGATGAACTTGATGTTGTTGACATATGCACTCCAATTCAGACGCATGCTCAATTGGCAATGGAAGCCATGGAGTCTGGATGTCACGTACTAGTCGAGAAGCCTCTTGCAATGAGCGTTGAAGACGTTGACAGAATGTACGAAGTTGCCGACAAGAAACATGTAAAGTTATGTGCCGTGCACCAGAACATTTTTAATCCAATAGTTAGAAAGGCAAAACGTCTAGTAGACGAAGGCGCTGTTGGCGATCTAATAAGTGTTGATGTTGGCACATTTGTTACGAGAGATTACCAGCTCTGTCTCGACAAAAATCATTGGTGCCACAAGCTTCCTGGCGGAATCTTCTTTGAGACTATTCCGCATCCAGTGTACTTGTTGCAACTGTTTCTTGGGAAAATTGAGCCGACTTGTGTTATAGCTGAAAAGCTTCATTTTTCTTGGATGAATGCTGATGAAATAAAAGTCCTGATTAAAGCAAAAAAGAGTGTAGGATCGTTAATGGCCTCGTGCAACCCGCCATATCACGGCGACACACTCAGTATTGTCGGCACAAAACTGGGGTTACAGGTCGATCTTTGGGCAAGAAGTATGGTCAAATATGGCCGCAGAACCGAAAGCCCCTATTCTATAGGCAAAAGCAATCTCGGAATTGCGCGTCAATCCTTTGGTTTGATTGGAACAACTGTCAAAAATGCTTTGACGATGGCAACTGGAGGAGTAAAAGTCAGCGCTCATTACTGGTTCATTCAGGAATTCTTGAATAGTGTAGTCAATGACACTGAACCTCCAATCAGCCGAAATGAAGCAAGAGAAACCGTAAGGGTGGTTGCGGAAATCTGCAACGCTGTAGACAAGATTTCCAAATCAGCATAGCTGCATGGAGATTATAATGCCTAATCTTCTCAGAATAGCATATTACATTGCTGCAGCGCTTAAAAGAGTACATTGGAAAAAAGAGAAGCTTAGGAAGTATCAAGAGAAGCGACTTCGGTCTGTAGTCAGGAATGCATATGAAACTGTTCCTTTCTACCATGAACTTTTCAAGAGAAGAGGTATAACTCCAAACGATATTAAGAGAATAGAAGATCTTGAAAAGATACCTGTAGTGAAGAAAAAAGATCTGAAATATGAGAAAGTATCAAGACTTGTGTCAGCGAGGTTTGATTTCAGTAAGCTGAAAAAGTTGAGAACTAGTGGATCTACTGGGGAACCATTTGAGTTTTACATTAGCGGTGCTGAGGACGATTGGCGAAAGGCAATATACCTGCGTGCCAACATAAGCTGTGGCCAAAGACCAAGAGACCGCTGGGTCGTCTTAACTGCCCCTCATCATTTCTACGATACTACGAGCATTCAGAAGAAAGTTGGCATCTTTTCTCAAACATGCATATCAATATTTACCAAGCCTGAGGAACAGGCTGAACTCGTTAGTAAAGCCAAACCGGACATTTTAGACGGCTACAGTGGATCGCTTTTTCTTCTTGCCAAGGAAGTTGTAGAAACAGGATCAAGAATGATACGCCCAAAAATCATTTTCGGAACCGCTGACTCTGTGGATTCCAGTTCACGTCGTTACATTGAAGAGATTTTTCAAGCTCCGTTTTATGATCAGTTAGGCTGCGCAGAAGTTGACAGAACCGCTTGGCAATGTCCTGAAAAGGCGGGGTACCACATGGATGCGGACAGTGTTATAATACAGTTTGTTGACAAAGACGGGAAAGAAGTGTCTGATGGAGAAAGAGGAGAAATCATCTATACAAGCCTTTTCAATTATGCGCAACCTTTCATTAGATATTCCATCGGCGACGTTGGAGTGCCATTAAGCGAGGATTGTTCCTGCAATAGAAGACTTCCGCTTATGAAGATCATCGAAGGACGCAAAGACTCATTTCTCGTGCTTCCCAATGGAAGATTATTGTCTCCCATGACTTTCTGGACAATTATGCGCTATTTTGAACAGGCAAACGAGATCGACCGTTTTAGGGTTATTCAGAAAAAATTGACATCAATTGAAATCTACGTGAAGACAAAAGACACATCCGTCTCAAATGAACGTTTGGAAAAAAGGCTTGTTCAACACATCAGGAAATGCTTGCAGGTTGACGAAGCTTCCTTGGATATAGTCGTAAAATTTGTGAAGGAAATTCCGATGGACAAAACTGGAAGGCTGAGGTCGGTGGTCTGCGAACTTCCTGAGTTGCCAAATATTACTTAGCAGATTGTTGCATGTTAAGAGTGATTTTCATGCCTAACATTGTAAGAATATCCTACTATCTCTTTGGGGCAATTAGAAGACTCGACTGGAGCAGAGACAAACTGGAGAAATACAGGAACAAACAGTTACGAAAAGTCGTGAAGTATGCGTTTGAAAATGTTCGCTTCTATCACGATTTGTTTAAGGCCTCGAGAGTCTATCCGGAAGACATTAGAAATACACATGACCTTAACAAACTGCCAATTATCAGAAAGAAGGAAATGAGGCAACACGACAGAGACGATTTGATCTCGAAAGATTTCAAAGGCCAAAAACTTAAAAGTCTAACAACTGGGGGCTCAACTGGCGAACCGTTCTCAGTTTACATTTGCGGAAAGGAGGACGATTGGCGAAAAGCGATCTACCTCAGAGCCAATATCACCTGTGGGCAGAGGCCTCGAGATCGATGGGTGGCAATCGATGTTGCTGAACGGGCAATTGAAACCTCTTTTCTTCATCGCTGTTTTGGAGTTTTTATCCGAGAAGTCGTCCCAGTCACGTGGGATAGACACTCACAACTTCAAGCAATCACCAAACTAGATCCCGGCATCTTGGATGGTTTCTCAGGTGTGATGTGGCTTTTAGCTAAAGAAGCTGAAGCGAAAAATATAAAGTCAATTCATCCAAGAATCATTTTCGGTTCAGGAGACTTAATTGACAAAGCTTCTAGGAACTACTTAGAGAAAGTTTTTAATGCGCCGTACTTTGATCAGTTCGGCTGCGCCGAAGTTGATAGGTCCGCTTGGCAGTGCCCTGAACGCTTGGGCTATCACATTGATGAGGATTCTGTCATTATGCAGTTTGTTGATGAAAATGGGGAAGAAGTGGGGCCAGGCGAAAGAGGCGAAATTGTTTACACCAGTCTATTCAATTATGCCATGCCTTTTATTCGATACGGCACAATGGACATTGGAGTACCAATAGACGAGGAATGCCCATGTGGAAGAAAACTGCCTCTAATGAAAGTCGTTGAAGGACGTAGCAATTCTTTTCTAGTATTTCCAGATGGGCACGTGGTTGCCCCGATGAGTTTTATCGAAACTTTGAAGGCTTTTACGCTTGCTGAAGAAATAGACCAATATCGCGTAATACAGAAAAGCAAAAATCTTGTTGAAATCTACGTGAAGAAGACAAAAGAAGATGTTGATGAAGAAAAAATTAGAAGCTGGCTATTAGCTAATATTTTAGATGGTTTGCCAAAAGTTGAGAAAGTAGATTTGTCGGAAGTCACTTTTGAAGTGAAATTTGTCGACGAGCTTCCTCTGTCTGGAAGGGGAAAATTGAACGTGGTCGTTTCTCACGTTCCAGCGTTTACTTAGAGGCTGGCGCGTTAGCTTAAGAAGTGATTGAATGAACATTTTACAGGTTTGCACAGTGCCATTCGGAACACCTGAAGGCGGTATTGCAGAATATGTAAACAATGTTTCAAAGTTTTTGGCTAGAAAACACAACGTCACCGTCTACGGGACTAATCCTAATCAGAGTTTTCCAAGAATGGAATACGTTGACGGAGTCAGAGTTGAAAGGTTCAAACACTATTATCTGGGTGGAGCCTACGGGTTTTCCATAGAGTTGCCATTGAGACTGCGAAAAAGCAAGTTTGATATAGTTCATGGGCATGGATATCACAGTTTTCCATTACATTTTTGCACTCTGGCAAAGTGCAACAGGTTTATCGCTTCAACACATTTTCATGGACACGGACATACTGTATTTCGCAATTCACTGTTAAGACTGCTCAAGCCCTTCGGGAAAAGAACATTACTTAAGGCAGACAAAATTGTTGCGGTATCTGATTACGAAAAATCCATTCTTGAGAAAGCATTCAAGCTTGACTCAAGCAAGATTATTGTCATTTCAAACGGCTTAAATCTGAATGAGTTCTCTAATCTTAAAAGAAACAGACGTGACTTTAAATCGATGCTCTATGTCGGAACGTTATACAGTTATAAAGGACCCCAGTATCTTATTGAAGTTCTTCCAAAACTAGACGACGATGTCATCCTTGAAATTGTCGGGAAGGGACCTTTGAGGCAGTCTTTGGAAACACGTGCGAAGGAACTGAAAGTCAGAGACAGAGTCAAATTCTATCAAGACCTGCCACGTGATGAACTTCTGCAAAAATATGCAGATGCTGACTTGTTTGTATTGCTATCTAGATACGAAGCCTATTCAATTGTCGTTGCCGAAGCGTTAGTTGCGGGAAAACATTGTATATTAACTAGGACTTCTGCCCTTACAGAGTGGATAGACGAGGAAAACTGTTTTGGTATAAATTTCCCTGTTGATATCGACGAATTTGCGAGGCTTGCAAAAAAGGTTTTTGACCTTGGTCCGAATAAGAATAAGGGAAAAAAATGGATTGGGAAAAAAATTTTGGAATGGAAGGATGTGGCAGACCGGCTTGAAAGCGTCTATCTGGGCTAACATGTAAAATATGAGGAGAGCCTGATGCATGGTTAATTATTTGCGAGCGGCTTATCGATTATACTCTATAAAGAAGCACTTGTATTGGGATCGTAATAGACTTCTTAAGCACCAGACTGTGGAACTAAAACGTGTAATAAACTATGCCTTCAATCATGTTCCTTATTGGCATGGCAAGTTCAAAGAAATTGGATTGAAACCAAACGATATTAAGACTGTCGAAGACCTAAACAAGCTACCAATCATGAATAAAGGCGAATTTAGAAGAAATATTTCGCAGATGGTCTCCACGAGATTTGATAGGAACATGCTCAAGAAAGTCTTTACAAGTGGGTCAACTGGACAGCCTTTAACCGTGTATTTGAGCCCTGTTGAGGACGAGTTTAGAAAAGCAAGACATTTGCGAGCCAATATTTTTTGCGGACAGAAAATGAGAGACATTTGGGTTGTAATTACGTCGCCATATCGTTTTGAAAAAATACTGAGGCTTTCGCGGCTATTGAGAATATATGCAATGAATACACTTTCAGTTTACGACAGTCCGTCTAAGCAGTTGATTTCGGTTGCGCAATTGAAGCCTGACGTGTTAGAGGGTTATTCAAGTTCTGTATATTTGCTGGCTAGAGAAGTTGAAAGGCAAGGAGTGGATATGATCAAACCGAGAGTCATGTTTAGTGGTGCTGAATTGATAGATTATTCTTATAGGCAGCTGATAGAAAAGGTGTTTGATGCACCACTTTACGATCAATATGCCACAGTTGAATTTGAACGGATGGCTTGGCAGTGCCCTGACAAAACTGCATATCATATAGACGCGGATGCATTGATAATGCAGTTTGTGGATAGGGACGGTGAAGAAGTTTCCCCTGGAGAAAGAGGGGAAGTGGTTTGCACTAGTTTGTTCAACTATGCAATGCCTTTGATTAGGTACGCTGTTGGCGATTTAGGAGTGGGTTCAGCGGAAGAAAGGTGTAGCTGTGGTGTTAGTTTTCCTTTGATGAAGATGGTGGAAGGGCGAAGCGATTCGATCCTGTATCTCTCTGATGGTCGCCCTTTGTCACCTATGGCGTTTTTATACGCGATGTCGTTATTCAGGTTATTCGAGTATATTGAACAATATCGCGTTGTTCAAGAAAAACAGGATTCGCTAAGAATTGACATTAAAAGGGTAGATGTGAATGTTGATGAGCGAAGTATGGAAACTGAATTGGTGGAGCATATTAGAAGAGTGCTAAACTTGAATTCTGAAATACGGGTTAAAGTGCATTTTGTCGATGAGATCCCGGTCGATAAGAGCGGCAAACTGATGAAAGTCATCTCTAAAGCATAAAAGCTCGCGCCTTGGTGGGTCTGATTTATTACGTCCTTGATAATGGAGCTGATGAGAGAAGTATGCAAAAGTGGATAGGAGTCAAGATTCTCGACTGAAATGATGTTTTCAACCAATTGGAGAAAGACTTACGCACAATAACGTTGTCTAGTTTCTGGAGTCGATTGAAAGTGAATATTTTGTTTATGAGTGAATTGTTTTATCCTCATGGTGGCGGCGCTGAATTAGCCACGCACTTGTATGCTAACCTTTTGAGCAAGGCAGGGTTTAGTGTTGTCGTAGTAACGAACAAGTTTAATGGAGAATCGGAGATTTCGAGAAGCAGAAACTTGGTGGTTTATCGGTTGCCTTTATTCAAGGAGGTTGGAAACGTTAAGTATTCAATACTGCGGAGAGGTGATGTTTTACTTTCTGGTTTTATGAGGAAAATGATGAAGTGGGCTAACGTTGTTTATGTGCCTAGATTTTGGTTTTCCTCTATACTTTTGGCGAAAGCCTACAGAAAGCCTGTGGTTACGCATGTTCACGATTATATTCCTGTTTGCCCTTTGGCTAACTTATTTGATGTGTCACGGAATGCTGTTTGTGACAATGCAGCGTGTTCGTTGAAGTGTGTTTATTCCTTTGAGAGAGCTGGTGGCAGAAGTCTTATTGGGACTGTGGAGTCTGTTTTGTTGAATCCAAATTTTGGACGGTATTTTAGTAGGCTCATCGGATTGAGTGATGCGGTTATATGTGTGTCAGAGACTCAGCTGGAATTGATAAAGAAGAAACATGAAGGTTGGGCTTCAAAGTTTCACGTTATATATAACCCGTTGCCTGAAGTTTCTGAGATAAAAACGGATGGTGAGGATTTTGGCTATTTTGGCGGGCCTAGTTATATGAAGGGTTTTCATGTGTTGTTCAAGGCTGCAGTTTACTTTGCTAGACACAAGCATGGAGCACTAAGGATTCATGCTACAAAATTTAGTGGCTTTAACGGCAGGTTTTATGAAGTGTTTTCTCGTTTTGGTATAATTCCTTATGGGAAGTTAAGTGCTAGAGATTATGGTGAGTTGTATAATAAGATTGGAACGGTTGTGGTGCCTTCGATATGGGCTGAGCCTTGGGGTTATGTTGTTACCGAAGCTATGCTTAGTGGAAAGCTTGTTATTGCTTCCAGCGTCGGTGGCATTCCTGAACAAGTATCTGGTTGTAAGGGTGTTTTTTTGTTTGACGTTGGAGATTATGAGCAGTTGGCTGAAAAAATGTTGTATGTCAGAGGTTTGAGCAAAGAGGCTAAGGTTGACTTGGGAATTAAGAATAGAGAGTGCGTAATGAGGAAATTTAGCAATGAGAAGACAATCGCTAATTTTATTGGTCTTTTGGTGAAGATTACGGATAAGGAGTATGCTTAGGTGAGTAGTTGGTTAGGAGTTTGGAGTGAGGTGCCGTGTTCCCGCCTTTGATTCATTTTTTTGGCCCTGACGGTTCAGGGAAGTCCACTCAAGTAGAACTTCTAGTTGATTTTCTCCAGAACCGAGGAATTCGAGTCAAGAAATGTTGGGTTCGTTCTCCTCATACTTTGGCCTTTTTGTTGTGGCGGTTGTTTGTTAAGATTGGTTTTTATCGTGGTGTTCGTAATGCTTTCGGTGTTGAGATTAGGCTTCCCGCAGTTGATCGTAGTAGGGCACTTTGTTTGTTTTGGGCGTTAATTGAATTTTTTAGTGTTTTACCTTTGGTGATTCGTATTCGGTTTTTAATGTGGAGGGGTTGTAAGTTTGTTGCTGAGAGATACTTGTTGGATAGTGTTGCAACGGTTGCTTTTTTCGTTAATGACATAAGTTTTTTGAGAAGTAGAGTGGCTAGGTTGTTTTTGATGTTTATTCCCAAGGACACTGTTTTTATTTTCTTGGATTCAGATTTTGAAACGATTTTTCGGAGGCGTGCACCAATGTTTGGTTGCGGTCATATTGAGAAAGGAAGGGTTTATGGTACGGTTCCAAAAAGCGCTGTGGAGCCAAGAGAGTTTATTGACTTTCAAAGAGTTGCTTACAAGGCTCTTGCAAAGTCCTTTAATGCTTTTGCAATAGATACGTCCAGAAATTCTGTAAGAGAGACTTCGGATATGATTTTGGAGTATTTACAGTCGTCTAATATGCTTTCCTAAACGCATGGTCGATTAGTTTTTTGAAAAAGTCTTTTGATATGTTTGGGTCAAGCATTCGTGCTAGTTGAATTGGTATGCTTTTTCTTGTTTCTTTTCCTTTTGCTATTTCGGTTAGGGATTTAGCTACCGTGATTAGGTGATATTTATGAGGGGTTTCAAAGTTGTTTTTGATAATCCTTCCTTTTTCAAAATTATCCTCACCTACAACATCAAGCATCTGTCGAAGTTTTTCCGGTATTGTTTGATGTGCAGCCTTGTGAAGTAATGCGGTTATTGTTGCATGTGTTCTTGCTGCGTAAGTAATATTGTTTTGTCTTATTATGCTGAGGAAATCTTTGATGGTCATTTGTTTAAGATAGTGAATGAATGTGTAGTATTCTGATAGGGTGTACATTTGCTCTTTCACTATTGAATGAGCAATTATAGTTGCCAAGTCAGCTTCAGGTTTTAAAGTTCTAACATACTTTCCATTTGGCAAGATTATATCTCTAACGTAGTGGCGTAGTTTTCCTTTATCGATATAAGTTATGAAGCTTACAGCAACTTGTTCATACAAATCTATTCCTATGTTTGCTTCTTGATCCCAAAATGTTATCGAGTTTGGTCCACGGGCAACTAATTTGTATCCACCCCTTTCCATCGCTTTCACAGATTTCATGTAGTCTTTTCTTTCCCCGAAAACTATAATATCGAGGTCAACAGTTGTACTTTTATAAGGTCTAATCGTCTTGAAAAATGCGTGCTCAGTGTTTGCGTTCTTCAAGATTCGCGAGACTTGAGCAATTGCGTCGTTAGTTTTGATGTAACGCCTTTGTTCCTTCTTATATAGACTAGCAAGCTTCCCCAAATTTTTCTTGTCAATTTTATGAAGATAGAAAAAGAGTATTCTATTTTTCTCAGAAACTTTGGACAGCTCAACTACTTTGCTTTGACCTATAGGGACAGTAAAGACTTCAAATGGTGAACCGAGAACTTTTAGAAGCTCTACAGTTAGGTTCATGTTATTCATTGCATCCTTTACCCGAAAAATTGTAACTCTCAATGTATGAATGTTTCGCTATTAATGGAAATTCGATAAGATGTAGATTAGGTTTATCTAATACAGCAATATCAACCATGGGTGAAGAAACTTGGAAACCTGCAAAATAAACTATAGTTACGGGTATGATGAGGAGGCAAAGGTGTATGACGCCAAGAGAAGTTTCTACGAAACAGGTTATGGGGGATTCAGGGAAAGAAAATTATTGTCATTATTTGTTAGGGGACCCAATGTTTTAGACGTAGCATGTGGAACTGGGCGACATTTGCCGTTCTTGGCTAGAAAAGGTTTTGAAGTTGTTGGCCTAGATCTTTCTAGAGGCATGCTAATTGTTGCAAAGAATAAAATAAAGGGTTATAAGAAGGCCCATTTTGTAAGAGCCGATGCTGAATCATTACCCTTTCGGGAAAACGCGTTTGATGAAATCGTGTGCAGTAGAGCTTTCAAATTCTTCCCCAATCCTTTAAGAGCACTAGAAGAAGGAAGAAAAGTTCTTAGAAAAGGCGGCAAGTCGATTCTAGCCATAGAGACAAGTGAACCTTTTTGGATCCGAATTGGATACAAACTTAAAATCCCATATATGGGATCTAGCTTCGAATGGAGATATCGCGTAAAAACCATTCACTTTCTCCTCAAGAAAGCGGGCTTTAAGATATATTTTACAGGCTGCATATTTTACTTTGGCAAAACCGTTTATCAGATTGCGGGCAAATATCTCAGTGCTTCACTAAAATTGTTAGAGTTGATAGACTCTCACAGCAGGATAGGAAGAAACACTTTGATAATCGGAATCAAGAATTAGAGCTAAGAGAAGTGGGATAAAGTGAGAGTGACTGTAAGGATGGCGATTCTTTATACGTCTCTACTAGCTTATTCGCATGCATTTTTTCGGAGCAAATAATTCCGAAAACTTTGAACACAAATGCTCGCCTCTTTGTTTCGCTCGCGTAATCCTTGCTATATGTGCTAAGGCACCTGATAAAAGCTCCATTTGTTGGGGGAACGAAAGTTGAGTCAAAAATACATTGCTGTGATAACCTTATCAGCTCTTCTACATCTAACTTTTATAGCGCTTAGCTATGACGCCTCTTTGCTTTCTAGTTTTGGCTATATTATAGATCCAATTGTCATGGAAAGAATGGTTATGTTTCTTCAATTTGTGCCACTAGTTATGATAATATCCATTCGAAGGCTATTTCGGAACAAACTTCTTCTGTTTCTAGGATTCGCAATATGTATTAGTACAATCTATATCGTCAACGATTTTCACGACGGAATATATGCAGCAACGATCAACTATAACCTTGGTCTGATGCCAAGAATGAGGCTATCAGCCCAAATGATGGTATACAAAGATCTTGGCAGACTTAATCCCTTAGACTACCATGCTGAGTACTTTCTTGAGTTCGTGCTTGTATTTTTCATCTCGGAAGTAACGGGTCTCAACTACATCCTTGTTTATACATTCGCCATAAGGATGTTTTTAATAATTGCTTGGTCTGTTTTGTTTGTGTGGACCACAAACCTCTTGAGCAAATCTAAGGAGCACCATAAACTGTGGATCCTTCTGTTGGCATGTTCAATGCTATTAGCCGTTGAAGGCTATAATTTTGAGGTAAGTTTCGCCCCTTTGTTGTTGTTGATGTTATATCTCATTGTTGTTGGCAAGTCCCAATCCCGTAGATTCAGCGCATGTGCTTTAATGGTTGCTGCTGCAGTGCTATTAGCTTCCTTTAGGGAGGTTCTTCTTGGGGCAGCCATTACTGCGTTGACACTTTCGATAAGCGCAATAATGGCAAACATCAAACCTTCGAGTTCCCCGGCTAGAAAGCCTCACTTAATTCTTGCACTTTTGGTTCTTTTTTTTGGCCGCATTTTTGAGTTTAGCTCACTGTCCTACGTTGAGAGTTACATTAGTCGACTCACTGTTTTCGTAAATTCTATTAAAACTGCATTGAGCAACAACTTAATCCCACGTAGAGAACTTTTGACTACCCTAAGCAGTATTCCGAATCCTATTGATCAGGCTACAGCATACATATCAGTTGTTGGTGCTGTAGGCATTCTGACCTTGCTAGCGATACTTTCTTTGTTATATCTTGCACGCGAACACCATCGTGACGCTTTTTTCTTTTCAGTCGCAATTGCATTCATCCTCGCAATGGCGATACCATTAGCGAGCTACGCCACAATCATTTTTACTGGCTTTGCAACAATCCGTGATTATAGCTCCTTTACGGTTTTGGCGAGATCCTTGGCTCCAATAGTCACTCTTACAATCTTCACTTACTTCATTCAGAAGAAGAGCATCAATTCTATGGGAAAGCGTGTTACAAAGTTACTAAAATTCCTCGCTCTTGTTTTGTTGTCATTTTCAATAATGTTTGGGCCATTCTTGTTTCTCAGAGGAGAAGTGAAATCAAGCTACGATATGGTAAATGCCAAGGCAGATAACAATTTGGCTTTCATGACAGGCACAAGTATCTATCATTTCATTGTGGGCTATACGGCAGGACCCGAAGCAGTATCCATAACACACAATCCTAACAATCCTCGCTCACAACTGATGAACTTTTTTTTCATTTATTATTCTCTACCACTAGAATACAAACTGGGAAATGATAGAGTGGAAGTAACTGAGACCCCGAAAGGCATACAGCTTGGAGAAATTTACGATAACGGTATTTACGCCATTACGTCTTATTACACTAATGGCTTTGGATCGCTGGCGATTAATCAGTCTGATTATGTGCCGTGATCTGCCTTTTATGATTTGCCAAACGTTTTTCCCATCCATGAGCGTGCTGGATATGACACTAGAATAAATGGTGTTAAGATCATGAAAGTGACATTTTTCACAAGCCCTGCAGGTTTCAGCAGGTTAGGTGGAGCTGAAATTCAAATGTTGAAGACGAAAGAATACCTAAATTGCTCAGAAGATTGTTCAGTTAGTTTTTTCGACATTTTTAACGATAAAATTGGACAATATGATATCTTCCACAATTTCACTGTGAAGTTGGACTGTCTTCCATTGTACATCTTGGCTAAGAATGCGGGAGTTAAGCTCGCTCTATCACCAATCTATTGGCCAACTCCTTCATTCACTTTACAAAATCTCGCCAAAAAACTGGTGATTCATTTACCTGTATTTAGAAAATGGTATCCAATTAGAGATTTCTTCGATTTAGCTGACATAGTACTCCCAAATTCCAAAATGGAGCAAGAGTTAATTGCGCGCAGGTTCAAGATTCACAGCCGAAAATCATGCGTAATTCCAAATGGCGTAGACAAAGTCTTTTATAAGGCAAATCCACGTTTGTTCATCGAAAAGTATGGTTTGGAAGATTTTGTTCTATTTGTAGGAAGAATTGAACCCAGAAAAAATGTTTTGAGACTTTTGAAAGTCTTTAAAACTCTTGAAATGCCTTTAGTATTAATTGGGGATAGCCTAGAAACTGAATATTCCATATCATGTAATGATCTGATCAAATCAAGAAAGAATATTCACTATCTTGGCTTTATTCCTCATAATTCGGCTTTACTGCGTTCAGCTTATGCTGCGGCCAAAGTTTTCGTTCTGCCAAGTATGTGCGAAACTCCTGGACTAAGCGCTTTAGAGGCCGGTTTAGCTGGTTGTAACATAGTTATTACGAACAACGGATCTCCAGTAGAGTATTTCAAAGATTATGCTTGGTATGTGAACCCAAACTCCATTGGCGATATCAAAACGAAAATCTTGGAGGCGTATTCAGCAGCAAAGGACCAAAAACTGAGAGAGCGAATACTGAAAAATTACACTTGGGAACACGTAGCTGAAGAGACTCTAAACGCATACAAAAGAGTTCTTGCCTCCTAAATTCATGTATGATTTGACGAAGAAGTGTGCGCTAATTAAAACCAAAAACTACAAAAGCACAATCCTTCAAGGACCCTTCGATCTGACGGTATTTCGCGTGCCGATTGTAATTTTGTAAGTCCAAATAATTGTGAAGGAAGAATTTCAAGAATGAAAATTTCTATAGTTTTGGGGACTCGACCCGAAATCGTTAAGTTTTCGCCGATAATTCGCGAATGTGAGCTTTTAGACTTAGACTTCTTTATTCTTCACACAGGGCAACACTATTCGTACAATATGGATAGAGTTTTCTTTGAACAACTTCGTTTGTCTGAGGCGAAGTATAACCTTGATGTAGGTCCAGGAACACATGCAGAGCAAACAGGGAAAATGTTGATTGGGATAGAGAAGGTTCTGCGGAAAGAGAGACCTGAAATCGTTTTAGTTGAGGGGGATACTAACACAGTTCTTAGTGGGGCTCTGGCAGCCGTAAAACTTGGCGTTGATGTCGGACATGTCGAGGCTGGTTTGAGAAGCTATGACAGAGAAATGCCTGAGGAAATCAACTGAATTCTTGCAGACCATTATTCGCGTTTATTGTTTGCGCCCACCTTGAAGTCTAAAAAGATATTGTTAGGCGAGGGTATTTTTGAAAGCAAGATTTTTGTGACTGGAAATACTATCGTAGATGCTGTTTATCAGAATATAGAGATTTCCAAAGGAAAGGTAGATGCGAGTAAAGCCTTAGGCATAGATAATGGTGATTATTTTCTGGCTACTATCCATCGGCAGGAAAATGTCGATAACGAGAGAAAATTCCGAGGAATTTTGAAAGGCTTAGTAATGATACAGGAGAAGTTTGGTTTTCCTGTTGTTTATCCGATTCATCCGAGGACTAGAAAGCAACTTAAGACATTTCGTATCAAAGCAAATAGCATTAAGGTTATTGAACCTTTAGACTATCTAAGTTTTCTCAAACTTGAGAGTAAAGCTAAGCTTATTTTAACGGACTCTGGCGGCGTCCAAGAAGAGGCCTGCATTTTAGGTATTCCATGTGTAACTCTAAGATATAATACGGAGAGACCAGAAACCTTGGAAGTTGGATCCAATGTTCTAGCTGGCACAGATCCTGATGTGATTGTTGAGAAAACAGACCTTATGCTCAATAGGAAGAAAACTTGCTGGAAAAATCCGTTTGGTGATGGCAAGGCTGGAAAAAGAATAATTCTTGTATTGAAGGAGAAAATTGCGTAAAGCGCTCGTGTTGAAGACACTCTGGAATGGAATATAATGTAAAAACAATGCAACTAGGCGTACAAAAACTTCTTGCTAAGGCTGGAAACCAAAATACGCAAACAGACAAGCAGTAAAACTTGCTACAAAAGCTCTAGTCAGAAGTTTAGCATAGGTGCGTGCCCAAACGAGACCTTGACTTAGGCTTGATCTCGGAGTGGGAGGGGGTATGCACAAGCCTAAATCGCCGCCTAAATCGCTTAGGCTTTTAGGCATTTACAAGAGCATAGAACCCAGAACATTGTTACCTATCCTTTCACTTGGGTGTCAAAAACTCTTTCAGACTTTCAAGAAGGATTTCTGCTTTAGCATTCTGTTCTTGATCTCTCGCCCTTTCTCTTACGATATCAAACAAGCGCTTCGAAAAAAGGATTCTTATTTGTTGCAACAGCTCTTTTCCAAAATCGCTGTCTGGGTCAGTATCTTTTGAAAACCAGATTTCAACGAACATCACTTCGACTCTACCTTTTACGGATGGTTCAATGCTATTAACAGCTATTATACCGAGCTTCTTTATGCCCCATAGTCTGACTTCTTCGTTTTGTGCTCCAATATCCTTGACAAAAACCGGATAAAGCTTCTCTAAAACCCATTTACTCCAGTCTTTATGGCGCGACGCATGTGGCAAGACAGCAGATACTGATCTCATCAAGTCGTTTAGAACATTGTTGGAAAGTGGATCCTTCACAGCTTTTTCAAGAAGGCTTCTCACCCTGGGATGGCGTATTGCTTCTATTGGATATTTGGAACATAGGCCATGAAAGCTGTCGAAATATGATAGGCGAAGATTTTCGCTTAGGTTTTGATCCTTCAAAAGTCAAGCGTAAGATACTCAACCTTGCTTGACTCAACTTTCCTCCTTTTTCTTTGTTATACACATAACTATGAATCCGTTGTCTAAACTGTCTTCATATTCTTGTTAAGAAGCGCTATTGTTAAGAGGTGTCATCTCGCTTGATTACACAATCAGCCTCATTTTCCGCATGCCTTATTACGCGGCACATACTAACGTATATATTTTGGTTTAACAATTGTCTTTTATTAGTATTAGAGAAGGGAGATAATGTTGAAATCTAAGCTTTATAAGCGAAAACTCAAAAGCAGTTTACATATATGCATATTACTTACTAGCATATTTGTCTCGTTATTGGTCATTATCCCACCGGGTGGTAGCCAACCTCCTTGGTGGGACAATAAATGGAACTTCAGAAAAGCCATAACGCTGAATCACACCATGGTAAATTCTACTTTAAAGGACTTTCCTGTCCTTATAGACATCACCGACGGCGATTTGAAAAAGGCCCAATCAGATGGCGATGACATAGTTTTTATAGGTTCTAACGATACTATGCTCAATCATGAAATCGAGCTCTTTGATGTCAATTCTGGCCATCTGGTCGCGTGGGTGAACATCCCACTTCTACCATCCACTCAAGACACAGAACTATACTTATACTATGGTAATCCCAGCTCCACAAACCAGCAAACCCCATCTCAAGTGTGGGATTCCAGTTACGTTATGGTTCAGCATTTAGAAGAAAAAAGCTCGATTCGTTTTGACTCTACAGTTTATGGAAACAACGGAACAGCCTATGGCGGTGTAAGCAAAAGTGTTTCGGGGAAAATTGATGGAGCAGACTATTTCGATGGGGTTAACGATTACGTGCAAGTCGCAAATTCCCCCAGCTTGAACCCTTCATCCGCCATCACTGTTGAGCTATGGATGAACTTGACCTCAACTGGAACCTACATCAATTTGGTCAATAAAGGTACGTACAGCCAGTACTATTTGCGATTGGGTCAATTAAGTCCTTCTGCAGGAAATACTTATTGGTATGTCAAGTTTAGTGACGGTACAGTCAAATCTGTTGAGGGAAACATCGGCTGGAAATGGAATACTTGGCATTACATAGTAGCCATCATAGATACACAAGCACAAGTTACGAAATTGTATCTTGATGGCATCGAAAAACTCGGTAGCACTTTCGCCTCAGGCAAAAGCATTATCACGACGACAAATCCAGTTCGTATAAGCGACACTACTAGATTCGTTAAAGGCAGCATAGACGAAGTACGCATCTCAAGCATCAGTCGCTCACCAGCGTGGATACAAACAACCTATAACATACAAAAGTCGCCCTCAGAATTTTGTTTGGTAGGATTTGAAGAAAAAAGTCCAGAAGCCGAGGCAATACTGGTTTCTGACGAAACGCCGACTGATGGAGCCTCGGGCGTCTACACGAATCCCACCTTATCTGTTCGTGTAATTGATTTAAACAGTAGGGTTATGAACGTAACCTTTAAAGAAAAAGTGTCAAACGATTGGATGGACCTGAAAACCTATCTAAACGTCAATGATGGTGTATACACTGCAATTCCAACCAACATGAAAAACCTTGGCACCACATATTATTGGAGTGTCTACGTTACAGATGGAGAAAACGTTAAGGCGAAGACGTTCAGCTTTACAAGCACCACCCAAATACTCTCGCAGAAATGGGTAGCCTTAGGATCCGCTATTCCAAGAGGAAGTTCAGGAGTAATAATAGGTGATATCAACGGTGACGGACTGCAAGAGATTATCCAAGCAGGTATAGGTGGAGTTGTAGCCTTAAAGGGAACTGACGGAAGCGTAATATGGAGTTTCTCTGGCAGTGGGTGGAGTATAAGCGATTTGGCACAACCTCAAATGGCCGATTTAAACCGAGACGGAATTCCTGAAATAATAGTACCGCTACGATCACCCGCTGGACTGGTTGTTTTACATGCAAATAATGGGAGTGTATACTGGAGCAAAACCAACTTGGGCAAAGAAACCTTCTCTAGTCCGGTTGTCTTCGACATTGATGGGAATGGATACCCAACTATCTTCTTCTGTTCATCAGACATCTACAACGGTTTAGGCGGCTCTGGAAAATTAACATCCTTCAGTTATAACGGGACAATTCTGCACCAAACTTTCACGTGGCGTCCCTGTGCAGGAGGCCTATCCATAGCAGACACAGACGGAGATGGAGAATTTGAACTTTACATGGGTGACAGAAACATGTATATAAACAGTACTGAGTACGGAGACAACGACTACGGCAAGGGAGTTCAATCATACTGGGCGGAAAATTTGACACTAAGGTGGAGCCATCCCGACATCCTTTGTAGCAGTCAAATACCAATGCTAGCCGATGTTACCGGCGATGGAATCCTAGACGTAATTATAGGAGACCTGAATGGAGGAGTAGTAGTTCTAAATTCAAATGATGGAAGTGTAATAAGAACGTACAGCGGTGGCATGGATGCCACACCCACCCATTACCAGCCATCAGTCTACGATATAGATGGTGATGGAAAACTAGAGTTCCTGATGGCTGATCCGCATGTAGACCCGAATGAACCTCCAGGTCAAGGAGCGGACGACTTAGTCGTTTGGGATTTAGTGCAATGGAAAGTTGATGCAAGAATATACATCGGGAAATGCTTTTATGGACCGCTAGTCGCTGACGTAACTGGCGACGGCATCATGGAAATAGTCGCCTGCAACTTTAGAGGCATCTTCGTCATCGATAGAACATATCGAGTCATAGACGGAATAACAGGACTCTATGGAACATTAAATTATGCAGTTGCCCAAGATATAGACCAAGACGGATACACAGAGCTGGCTGTGTCAAGCCAAAGCGGCTATATATACGCATTTGACACGCCGGCACGAACACCTTATCCTAGACCAAGAAGCGAGGTTCAATTCTATAGCGAATACAGAAGAGGCGCCGCAGAATACGTGCAACCCCAAGGCGGATCAGCACCAGTAATATCTTCTCCATACCCAGCAAATCTTGCAACCAACGTACCCATATCACTGGGCGAACTACAGTTCACCCTTACAGACTATCAACACGATTTAATGAACTATACTATAACAACGTACCCAAACATAGGTTCCATTACGGCGACAAACAAAGGAAACGGAAGATATAGCTTATCCATAAGCAATCTTCAATATTCCATGACCTACACATGGACTGTTACTGCAACAGACGGAACCCACTGGCGTAACGCAACCTACACTTTCACTACGTATGACTTCCCACCATGGTGGAATATCGCCTGGCAATATCGCAGAGCAATTACAATAGATCACAGCAAAGTAAAAGCTGACCTTCAGAACTTCCCAATTCTAGTCGATATCACCGATAGCAATCTAATTAATGATGCTTGGCCGGATGGCAACGACATCGTTTTCACAGACAGCAATAACACAAAGCTTGATTATGAGATGGAGCTGTACGACAACAACACTGGTCACTTAGTAGCATGGGTGAAAGTGCCTCTTCTTTCTTCAGCAGCTGATACAAAACTCTACATGTACTACGGATACCTAAGCGCCATTGATCAGCAAAACCCTTCAGCTGTTTGGGATTCTAACTTCGCAATGGTTCAGCATCTAGAAGAAAAGTCTACACAACGATTGGACTCCACAATCAACCACAACGACGGCACAGCCTATAACGGAGTTGGCAAGACAACAGGAAAGATGGACGGAGCCGACTACTTCGACGGAATCAATGACTATGTACAAGTGGCCAATTCCCAAAGTTTGAACCCTTCATCAGCCCTAACGATCGAGTTGTGGATGAATTTGTCTTTGACTGGGGATTACATCAATCTTGTTAACAAAGGCACGTATGGTCAGTATTACCTCCGCCTAGGACCAGACGAAGGAAGAATTTACTGGTATGTCAAGTTCAGTGATGGCACAGTAAAATCTATCGAAGGAAACATCGGCTGGGCTAGGAATAAGTGGCACTACATTGTTGCTACAATAGACACTTCTACCCAAACCATCAGCGTGTACCTTGACGGCATCCAAAAACTGACCAGCACTATCCCTTCAGGAAAAAGCATCATCGCCACAACAAGCCCGCTTCTGATAAGCGACATAAGTCAGAGACGGGTTAAGGGCCTTATCGATGAAATCCGCATTTCTAACACCGCCCGTTCGGCCGCTTGGATTCAAACAAGCTACAACAACCAGAAAGACCCAACAACCTTTTTCGTCATAGGAAACAAAGAAACAATCCCTGAAGAACCTCTAGTTTTTACTCCCTCACCACCAAACAAAGCAACTGACATCTCACCATCTCTGTCACAGCTCAGCTTCAACCTGACAGACTACCAAGGCGACAGGATGAATTACACTGTTACAACGTATCCCAACATAGGCTCTGGTGCAGGCGTAAACGTCGCCAACGGCAGATTCACAGTTCCTGTAAGCAACCTCCAATACTCCACAACCTATAAGTGGACCGTAAGCGCAACAGACGGAACGCATTGGAGAAACGCGACATTCTTCTTCAGCACATACCCAACTGAACCCCCAACACAAGATGATCCAATTCTATTAATTAATGGAGGAAATCTAGTCAGCTACAACCAAACAACCTATGACCCAGACGGAGACAGAGTGACAAACGTCTACAACTGGTATAGAAACAACACCTCTACAACAAATCTGCTGCTACCGTTTGATACAAACAGCTCAACCATTACCAAAGACTATTCAGGATACAACAACAACGGTATCGTAGTCAGAGGCGCTACATGGACAGCTAACGGAAAAGTCGGCGGAGCCTACAACTTGAACGGAGGCTGCATTCAAATTCCAGGTAGCAACACTCTGGACGGAGGAGGCCAATGGTCAGAAATCACAATAGAGCACTGGATATATCTAACGGCAAGCCAAAGTGGCACCAGAACCATAGCCCGAATACCGAGCTACGAGATAGGCATAAGCGGAAACAAAATCTTCGCAAGCATCTGGATAGCCACAGGTAATCCAATGATAAGCGGCCTCAAGCAAATAACCTACAACACGACGCTACTAACAAACACATGGTATCACGTCGCGCTTACCTACAAAAGCGGTCTAGGACTAACCCTGTATGTAAACGGCGTTGCAGTAGCCACAAAAACAGGCATCTCAGGCAACATCCAACCCAGCGGCTCCAACCCATTATACATAGGCTGGTTCGACTACTTCAAAGGCATAATAGACGAAGTAAGAATATACCCAAGAAGCCTATCACCACAACAAATCTACCAACACTACATTGAAACCAAAGATGGCCTCAGCAACAGCTCAACAATAGTATCACAAGAAAGCAACGTAAACGACGTTTGGAAATGCGAAGTAACACCAAACGACAGCCACCAAGATGGAACAACAAAAACTTCAAACCCAATAACAATAGGCGAAAACAACAGACCAATTATCACCTCATACTATCCAGAAACTGATCCAACAATCAACGAAACAGAAAGCCAAGAGTTCAACGTGACTTGTTTTGATCCTGATGGAGATTCATTAACAATCGAGTGGTGGAACGGAACGATGCTAGTAAAAACTGAAACAGGAGTAACGACTTCTTCATACACCTTCGACGCAATGCTAGGTTCTGCAGGCCCATATATAATAACTGTAATAGTGAAAGACGGCTTGGTCCAAATGTCACACTAGTGGACCCTGACTGTAGAACAACAGCCATAATCAGCCTAGGGCAAACTAACTCCAACCCACCTCGATAAGATTGCTGGCACTCGTCACTGTTATGATTCCTAAGTCAAAAGCCCAACCGTCACCTTCAGCTCTTTCCTCCCCGTCAATTTTAACGCTAATGGGTTTGCCTCTATCGCCAACATAGACCTTAGTAAGACTTGACGTCGTCAACTCGTTACTATCAATTTCAATGCGTAATTGCCCTGACCAAGCTGTGGACTCTATTTTCGCATTACTATAAACAGTAAAATTGTTTTCTATAAGTTTGTCAAAATGCGAAATGAATGAAAGCGCAAGGCATACATAGTAGTCTATTGCATACAAGCCTTGCCTAGCTTTATAGTTTGTACCGTTGTAACTGGAGCTCCACACGAAACTTTCAACCAGAATACTTGACGCTTGATGTTTCCAACTCGCATAAGCTATAGAGTAATCTGACCCTCCTTGATAAGGACCCTGCACTTTGCCTATCCACAAATTAAGTCCTTCATCCGTATAATATCCCCAATGTTGTAGTTTTGCAAAAGCAGCGATGGCGCAACGTATATTGTCCATTGAAAAGTTCTTTTGAGTCTCTCCCTGATAGGGACCGTAAAATATTTTGTTGGGCTCCATATGCCTACCCTCATGGTTATTAATGTAGATTGTTGGCGTATAGTTTCCCATCAACCACCTTAAAGCCCAAGCCTCAGGCTCTGTTGTAATGGCATCAGGCGGAAACTGGCGATTCAAATCTGCCCCGTTAGCATTGTACCGACTATTCGCAACGAAACCGTCAGGATTCAAGACTGGAATGATTATTATTGTGTATTCCTCTAATCGTTTACTCCAATAGCCACCAACACGATAATCTTCAACAATCACCTCGGCTAACCTCAAACAAGCAAAAGTGGTGCTTTTCTCGTTTCCATGAATACTTCCATCAACAATTGAATACCTGCTTCCGTTACCAATAAATAGCGCGTTTATAGGTCGCCCTTGCACGGACGTTCCTATGCTTCGCATAGTAACGACATCACTGTTAGCATTAGCAAAGCTAGTCATCCAACTGTACACCCACGTAATGCTTGGCCAATCAATACCAATCGCAAACCAACGCGCATACCTGCCAGTTGGAAAATCCCTAACTATTTTAATTGCTGGAAAAAGATGCCAAATTCCAGCCCACTCAGTTTCTGGCGTTGTTGCATCCAGATCCATCACGTAGAACCCACTTTCGGATTGCGTGCCATTCATGTGGAAGAAGACAACTCTGCTAACGTCGTAACGAGCAATCGTCGTTACATTGCTAAAGCTCGCCAATCCAGATGTAAGAACTGTTGTCAACTGGTTGATATTGCCAGTCTCGTTTCGCATTTCAACCAAGTCGCCATTACGGAAGTTACCCCAATCCATAACGTAAGTAACAGTATTAGTTGACACTACTTGCATGCTGTCACTCAAACTTGGATAAATAATGGTGCAGAAATCCCATGAATGTGAAATGACAACACGCGTTTGAGCAAATTGTTTAATCGCTGTAGCATTATAACCGCCCTGCTTTGTCAAAACTACCAAACCGTCAAAACGGTCTACATCTTCAAATCTTGTGATTTCCACTGGCGAAAGGCTTCTATAGCTTATGCTTTGGTTGCCGAAAAGCCAATAAAAGTTTCTAATCGCTGGACTTTTCTCAACCGAGCCTATCACACCAAAATTATATCTCAACTGGCCAATATAACTAGTGCTTATAACCACAGAATCAAGATAAACTTCGACATAATGTTGCACATTTGCCACAGACGCCAGACCAAAGCAAACACGACTCACGCCCGTGCCATAACGCGTCGTGTCAATGTTTGTGACTGTTATTCGTTCGACACCGTTAATCCACGCTCGGTACTCGCCCTTTGTACCATGTACTTTAATGTAGAATTCAATGCAATACCATCTTCCCTCAACAGGGAGAACAGCATCTGTGCTTTTACTAACAATAGAACTCCCATTATAGCCCGCAACATTAAACCTGTCAACGCCACCAGATCGATAGATTCGAAAAGCAGACTGTAGCTGACCACCAACTTCAAAGCTAATCAACCAAATCCTGTCATCGTTGTCATCAAGGGGCAATCCTTCAACGATATAGAAATAGCCCCTCGCATAGATTTCACTGACAGCCGACGCCAATTCTTTGTAACAGTAGGCATACTTCACGCCGGATGCTATTGCGTTCGTTTGAAAACGACTATGATAAACACCCTCATACGGATTTACCGAAATGACGGTAGCATTATCGCCTACCGTTGTAGAAGTTCCACTCCAAACGCTGAAATCTCTCTTCTCAAACTCATCCTCTAAAAGAACTCTCTCCTCTGGTGGATAATAAATCGAACCACTCGATGATATAGCAACAGAACGTTGTAAACCATAACTTATCGATACAATAGAAACGATTAGAATAACAAGCAAAAAAGCAGTTTTTCCGAAATCTTTGGAGATTCTCGGTGTCAAATTAACACCTTATAATATTCGAAATAGTAGTTCTTCTACTTATTTTGATCGTATGTTTATTCTATATTACTATTTAATAAATCCTTTTGACGACCAGTTCAACAAAAATACACAAAACTACTAACCCTGAAGAATTTAACCAAGTTTCAGTCTCATTTGATGAGATAAAAACAATGAGAAGTCACATGTCCATTGTTACTGCTGAAACTAAGCCCGTGCAAAAAAGCTACTAAATAGATGCAAACACCATACGCCCTTTTTATGTGGAATTGTGCCCAAAGCCATGATGGTGAGACTTACTAAGATGTGCCCAAGCTACCCACTTCCTACATATCCCACTGGATAAATTTTGGTGTTCCAGTCTCCCGGATATTCTACGGTGCCTTCAACATTCTTAATTGTTGTCTCCTCTGTCAAAGCCAATTCCTGGTCAGACACAACCTCCAAAGTGCCATCAGGCAACCTATGGTTCACAATAACTCGGACAACTATGCCATGTTTCAACGTAACATAATCCCCATTATGCCACAACTCAACCCGATACGGTTCAAGCCTATCCACACCCTTCCAATCAACAACGTAGCCCACAAAGCTTGGATCCGAGGGATTCCAGGGCTGACGAACGAGATTATGATTGAACACCTTCAACGGGAAGAATGGCAAATAACCGCTCCAAGGTTTACCAATGTCTGTTCGTCCCATCCACAGGTTCCATCCAACAACCTGCTCTTCGCATCTCCACAAATGCTGCTCAGCCAAAAGCCACTCCGGATTAGAATCATCAAAAGGCATGTTTGAACCAAACTCTCCAAACCAAAATGGAACATTAAGCTTCTTCCGATACTCCACAGCATAAGACAAAGACATATATGAAAGCTGTTCAGGCGTCCAAACATCAAACTCATCTTTGTTGTTTGTCCACCACCTATGAAACGTAAAAACCATATTAGGCCGTAAATAATCCACGATCTCTTCCAAAGGTGGAACGTAGGGCTGCGACTCCCAAATAACAATGTGTTCCGGATCTACTTCACGAATCGCATCTGTAAGCTCCGCATAAAATCTAACAACATCCACTTTTGACTCAATCGAAGGCGCCCACGTAGAGCTTCCAGGTTCATTAAAAAGCTCGTAAGCTGCTACCCGAGAATCGCCACGATAATGCTGAGCCACAATCCGCCAATTATCAATAAGCTTTTGTGAACCAAAATCTCCAGCCATATCCTTCCAGTTATGCAAATCCAAAATCCCCTTAATACCATGTTGATTCAGAAAATCGAGAACCCAATCCATCTTATCAAAATCAAGAATATCTGCAGACGGGACCCCATAATCCGGGTTCGGAACGCTATCAGCGAAAGCAAAAGCCAATCTAATCGTGTTCAACCCCATAGCTTGAATCTCTGAAAGATGCAGCTGCCAAGCCTCTTGATAGCGGTCTCCACTATGGAAAAGATAGCTTCCTCCAGCACCACGCCAAATAACCTCAGTTCCATTCTCACAAAAAATCTTGTCCCCATACACAAATTGCACTTTATGTGGCTCGACAGTTCCAGTAGTATGGACGGACGCAGCCTCCGAGAGCGCTAACGAAAGCGGCTCAACAAGAACAAGCATAGTAATGAAGACTCCAACAATAGCGATTTCTGCAATTGAAACCTTCATTGCGAAATCCATCTGAAACACACAATATGTATCATTGAACCAAGGCATAATAAGGGTTATCGTCGACCAGTTCTACAAAAATACAGTAGCCCACCAGCGCGCGCTAAGGAAACGAAAAGGGGACGCAAAAACCATGCAACTAGTCAGTCTCCGCTTGCGTGTGAGTCATCCTTTTCAGTCATCGTTTTCATGGCGGTTGCAACAAACATTTGATTTAGCGCTCGAAGCCTAGACTCTGGCGTCATGCAACCTATTAGCATGTCGTTGTACGAGCTGAGCAGTTTAACCTTTTTCACGGCGACATCTAAAACAAGCTGGCACTGCATCAACTTCAGTTCCAAAAGTGTTTTCTCGTCTTCAAGCCTCTGAACCTTGCCACTGTCCTCAATAAGCGTGTGAATACTGTCGACGAAGCCTGTCAGCGTCTTGCGTGCATGTTCATAATTGCTCATATCCTCATCAGTCCACTCCACGTACTGAACCATCTTATGATAAACATACTTGCCTAAGTCATGGAGAATATTGTGAAACCAGGCAGCATCCTCAATCTCTTTCTGGCGGATCGGCTTTCTGCTATCCTTCCGCTCAGTGAAAGTTTGCTTCGCCAGCTTCTCGTCTTCAGCCTCAACCTTCCTGCCTATACGTTTGCCCGACTTGTGGAAAATTTTCGACCAGACAGAAACGCAATACTTTTCTTCAGCTAATGTCGTCTGGATTTCATCGTCACTCTTTCCCATTTCTCTTAGCTCGGCAACACGTGCAAGGGCTTTTTTATACTGCTCTTCAAACTTTTGCTTGGTAACCTGCAGTCTAAAGCTCACTACCTAACATGTTATCCTGAAAATATTTAATAAAACCTTTTACTAACAAGTTTCACGATCGTTTACTACTACAAGATGCGATTGTAAATGTAAGTAAAAATCATTGTAACCAAAGTAAATCTTGCACAAGACTATATAGGTGGCGAACAAACGAGAATGTCTCCATCAAAATTGGCTACTGACTGCACTAGAAACTAGAGCATCAATCGATTGATCCACATCCACGGTATACGGAGAAGCCTCACAAATTCCTACACCAGAAAACTACGCACGATTAACCCGATATCAACCTATGGCGCGAGCAAACTCGCCTGCGAAGCCTTAATCACAAGCTACGCCCACACTTTCAACCACAGAGCACTCATTCTCCGTCTAGCCAACATCATTGGACCAAAATCAAACCATGGAGTCATAGTAGATTTCATCAAAAAAATCAGCATGAATCCAGAACGGCTTGAAATTCTTGGCGATGGCACTCAGGGAAAATCGCGCGCGGGGGAGTTAAATAATTGGTTAAAAATGGTGTTTATTCCCGTTTTTGAGTTTAGACGCTGTTTTTGGCTTTTCTGTATGTGAACATGTTTCCCTTCTCGTGAACTGGCGCCCATGTTTCAGAACAGCCGTGTACTCCTTAGGAACCTGAAAAAGAAGGGTCTAACCTCAAATTACATGTCTGTGAAGACAAACGATGGCCAGTAACCATACGTTCTATTCCTCGCGAACACCTTTTCCGTTCACAAGAGTCTCTTGTTCCCCTCTGAAAAGGATAAATATTATCAGATAATCCTCGTGAACCAATCAAAAAAGAAGGTTGAAACAAGCTTGAAAAGGCAGAAGGAGAATTTAGACCATTTTAAACCAATTATTTAATTCGCCCGCGCGCTTGGCCGCCACTGCAGAGGGATCCTGAAACCTTAAGGCTCTTATTTTCAGCGCACGCTATTGGCAAGCGGGATATGTGCCTTAGGAAAAAAAGATGGGGGAAGTTGGAATGTGTATGTCCATGAAGAGTTCTGCAAGACGTGAACGGTTGCGTCTGAAACCACAGTGCTATTGTTGACGGTTATGGTCAAGTTTCTGATTTTGTTGTAGGCTGTGATTGGGTTAGCGAATGTTACTGTGTTTGTGCCTGAAAGCATGTACTGGGAAATGCCCAGTTGCCAGGTTATCCAAACGTTGTTGTTGCTGCTGTTGCGTGGGCAAACATAGGCTGTCTTACCGTTTACTATTACGCGAAACTCTTTTGCCGTGTCCATATCATAGTCTTGCAGTGTGACTGTTGCCTTGTACGGTTTTAACGGCAACGTGCAGAGCGTGTATTTGTAGCCGGTGACAAAGTTGTTCGAAACTACCGTGATGTTTTCTCCACGATTTACTGTTACGGTCAGGTAAGTGTCACATGGCACTTTGCCGTCTCCAAGATGAGCCGTTTTCACAATCAACGTATCCTGAAAATTCGTAGTCCATTCAATGCCCCCTTCATGCCCGCAGAATACGATGTTGAAGTCTGGGTAGAATGTCCATGTGCTGTTAGGTATTCCAACCATTTTGCCGTCGCCACAAGGCCATGTAGTATTCGGGGGAAAATGCTCGAACAGAAAATGATAGGTTGTTTGTGCATACTCTTGGCTGTTCACTGTCCAATTTAGAAAGTCCATTGTTGCCTGGTCGTAAGAGACACCGTTGGTCCACTCGTCACCTTCGGCAACGCAGCCTATGCCTACTGCAAGAACATCATCATATCGCCTGATCCAATTCATAGAACCCACCATGTATGAGTAGACCGTATTGTTGCGGTCGTGGTTGCCTTTCACTGCTAACACGGGTTTGTTGGAGGTCTGCGAGATATTGTTGTAAAGATCGTACTGTGCCGCGATTTGATTGCCATTTGATGAGCCGTCAACTAGGTCGCCTATGTTTACCAGAAACTTCGCGTTTACTTGGTTTGTGTTTTGGATCAGCATTTGGTATCTGGCACCAGCTGTCATATTGTCGGAGCCGATTCCGCGACCAACGTGAGTGTCTGAGAAGACAATGAAGTCAGGTCCCGCGTTGTTTACTGTTTCAACTTGGAGTGTTGCTATTCCGACGGTTGCCAGTAGGATTGTAAGGGTCAAAACGAGTAGTTTGGTTTTCATATCCTTCACCTTTTATCTGATAAAATATAAGCGCGCGCGCTTCAAATAAAACTTACTCGCGCGCGCTAAAAGGAAAGTCCTGCGCTCCTAAGATAAGGATAAGACAACTTTCTGCGGAACTGAGAAAAAACGGCAAAAACTCTTGTAAGCAATACATCCAAACCGAAAGAACTCTTATTAACTGTGGCGACTAATTCTTTTGTAAACATCAGGAGGGTTCGAAAGATGGAGATTGGCAGGGATTCTAAAAGGAATCTTGCAATAGGTTTCGCAATCCTAATGGTGCTCTCGTCGATTCTGGTTAGTCATGTGGCTGCCACTGACGCCGGATTGAACCTGCCCTCAACGCTAGTCTGGATTGAAGTCAGTAACGGCACTGAGAGCTACTTTAACACGAAATTGAGCGATGTTCCTTCAGGCTATGATGTAACGAACGGAACGTACCTTGGTTGGTGCGTCGACGTAAGAACAGAAATGGCGCGAAGTCCTGCAACTCATGCAGTGAAATTGTACTCGAGCAGTAACCCTCCGGGGGAATTGGCAAGTGAGGAATGGGACATGCTCAACTATATCCTGAACCACAAGCAAGGAATTGCCCAGGATATCCAACAAGCAATATGGTACTTCATTCATATGGGCGACAACTACACTCCCACAAGCACTGTGGCTTGGGCCATTGTCAACGATACTCTCGCAAATGGCAACGGCTTTGTCCCAGGAAACGGCCAAATGATAGCTGTCGTCTGTTATCCAATAATCCTATTTCCAAATCAGCCCAATGTCCAAATCAGTATCATCGAAGTTGCGAACATCGTGATTCCGGAGTTTCCATCAATTATTATTTTGCCACTGTTCATGTTCGCAACACTGTTAACAGCCATAATCCACAAAAAGAAAAAAGCCAAGTTTGAAGGTAAGCCGCGATTGTCAGTAAGTCCATGATGTCTCACCTGCGCCAAAAACTCGAAGTCATATAACCCACTACAATTAAAGTAGCTCATTAACAATTGGAAAACCAATCCAGCGTAGAAGCTCTAACCACCACTTCAGCTCATTTGATTGTAGCTTTTCATTAGTGTCAAAAGTGAAATAACATTTATTATTCCTGCTATAAATTTTTTAACTAATCAAAGCGAGTGCTGCAAGAGATTGAAGGGAATGCTGAAAAATCTGTCTACAAACCTAACAGAAACTTATGTCACATTAGGTGCCAAAATTGCAGTAGCAACAATAGCTACCATAGCCCTGTTCAGCCAAGACCTAACAATAATTTTCACTGATGCCTTGCAAAGTGAAACAACAAGCTACATACTCGCCATACCATTCCTATTCGCCTACCTGATCTACCGCAAAAGAAAAATGCTAAGAGCGGTAATCCCACTAGAAAACAAAAACCAGCCAAAAGAAACGAGACACTTGTCAGCAATTGCTGGAACACTACTCTCAGTAACTGCAATACTAATTTATTGGCGGGGTTCCTACACATTCACGCCACTAGAGTATCACATGCTTAGCCTACCAATATTTGCAGCCGGATTAACCCTAATCCTTTTCAACCCACAAACTTTAAGGCAACTAGCTTTTCCAGTAGCTTTCCTTCTATTTCTAACGCCGCCTCCAAACGAAATACTATACACTTTCGGCGCAACCCTTTCAGTGATAAGCTCTGAAGCCGCCAACAGAATCGTAAACATATTTGGCATGCCATCCACAATCACAAGTGAAAGCGGCAACCCAACAATAATAATCACAAGACCAGACGGCACGACGATACCTTTCACCGTAGACATAGCCTGCTCAGGCATCTACAGTCTAATCGGCTTCATCATATTCGCCGTATTCATAGCCTACATAATCCGAGATAAACCGTGGAAGAAACTCGCTTTAGTCCTAATAGGCGTGCCCCTAATCTATTTACTAAACATTGTGCGCATAACAATCATCCTAACATTAGGCTACCATTATGGCGAAGACCTGGCTCTACAAGTATTCCACTTACTAGGCGGTTGGATACTAATATTTCTAGGAACACTTCTGCTACTTTTTATCTCTGAAAAGATTTTCAAAACACAAATATTCGCCAACCCTGCAGAAAAATGTTCACAATGCAACCTAAAACCACAATCAAATCAAAGCTTCTGCTTTGCATGCGGCAAAATCCTCAAACCAGCAAACATCTCAATCCAAAAAATCGACGCTGTTAAAATCGCTGTAATAGCTGTTAGTGTAATCTTGCTGATGTCCATTCAAGCGCCAGTGTTTGCCTTAACACAAGCTCACCCAATAGTTGTAAATGAAACGCCTTCTGGGCAACAAGTCTCGACTGAAATTCTTCCACAACTCTCGAATTACAATTTATCTTTCTGGTACCGTGACACACAATTCGAACAGAAAGCTAAGCAGGACATGTCATTGATCTATTTATACTCGGCCATCAACCAATCGAAAGAGCCAATATGGGTGACAATAGAAATAGCCTCTACAATCTCATCTCTCCACAGATGGGAAGTTTGCCTAATAACATGGCCAATATCAAAAGGATATCAACCTGAAGCAACTCAAATCGAACTCAAAGACGTGCAATTAACCCAAAACCCACCAATAATCAGTCGCTATTTCGTCTTCAATTACACAAAAACGAACGAAACCCAAGCCGTCCTTTACTGGTATGAAACCGCAATATTCACAGTAAACTCAACATCGCAACAAAAACAAGTCAAAATAAGCCTAATAGCCTACCCAGAAACCCCAGAAGACTTACTACAAATTGAAAATCAACTCGTAGCCGTTGCAACCGCAATCACAAGCTATTGGCAACCAATCAAGATGTGGTCACAGATCACCATGCTCCTATCCGAAAACGGCATCACACTCGCCGCAATGAGTAGCACACTGATTGCAGCAATAATAGTCCTATACGCACTCGAAACAAGAAGACAAAGAAAGGCCAACGCAATCGCATACCAAAAACTCTCTGGGCCAAACAAGCAAATAATAGATGTACTGCGAGTAACAGAGAAAAGCACAACACCAACTTTAGATAATGTAGCGAAAACCTACCAACAAACAACAGACAAACACCTTGAGAAGAAACAACTCCTAAACAAACTATATGAACTAGAAAAAACAGGCATAATAAAAAGCACCATAACCAGTCGACAAGACGAACCCGTACAAATCTGGAGAACACAAATAACCGTTTAAATTAAAACAATAAAAGCGTTAAACGTAAAATGAAGAATCTGACATGCAAAACGAAAATAACAAAACTACCAGCCCTCTCCACTATTACCATGATAATGGTGCGAAATATTGTCAAATTGAAATAAGCAAACGAAGCCAAGCCTGGTGACAACATGACGAATGAACTGGACAAAGTTGTGGAAGATTCGGCCCGTGGCAGTTTCTTTCTGATGTCAGGATCCATTCTTTCGACGGTCATTATGGCAATTGCGGCGATTCTAGTTGGGAGATTACTGGGTCCAGAACTTTACGGAGAATACACTCTGACACTAGTCGTTCCGACGCTTCTCTTGTTATTTGCAGACTTGGGCATGAATGCTGGCGTAACCAGATTTGCTGCTAGTCTCCGCGTCAAAGGAGAAAATGATCAGATCGCAAAGATAATTCGCAGTGCGTTGCTATTCCAAACACTTGTAGGTTTAGGCATCTTCGCAGTGAACTTCGCATTCGCCGACCTATTCGCAGTTCTGATAAATAGGCCCGGTATGGGTTTTTATATTCAAATAGTTTCAATTTCAATACTTTTTCAAGTCATATACACAACGGCAATGGCTGCATTCGTAGGTTTAGACAAGACAGAGTACAACGCTCTAACAGCAAACATACAGGCTGCAGCTAAAACTGTGTCGTCAATCACGCTTGTCCTACTCGGCTTCAGCGTCGCTGGTGCTGCAATAGGTTATGTTGCAGGTTACGTAGTAGCTGGCCTTGTTTCAGCGGTCATACTTTTCTTCAAGATACTCAAGCCCTTCGATAATGGTGACAAAGGCAGCCTTATGCAAACTCTCAAGATACTAGCCAACTATGGAACACCGCTCTATATCTCAATTCTTTTGGTAGGTTTCACGCCTTTGTATCAGCAGGTTATCCTTGCCTTTTTCGCTTCGAATTTTGATATTGGAAACTTCAGAGCAGCGACAAACTTTTTGGTATTATTGTCCGTCATTCCATCATCAATTACGACTGCATTGTTTGCTGCGTTCTCAAAACTTGACTCCTCAAAGGCTGAAGGACTAAGGGTCTTCTTTAAACATGCAACCAAATACACTTGCCTACTGATAGTTCCAATAGCAACCTTACTCATAATCTTCTCTAAAGAGGTAGTTCAAGTAATATACGGATCAGCCTTCCAGCCTGCTTCACTTTTCCTCTCAATAGGTTGCCTTCCATATTTCCTAGTTGGAATAGGCTACTTGACCTTAGCCAGTCTGTTCAACGGTCTTGGGGAAACGCGAACAACCCTTAAGATGACTGCAGTTAACCTTTTGATCGTCCTCGCGTTAGCTCCAATTTTAGCCAGCACATATGCGGTGGTAGGCGTAATAGTCACATCTCTGGTTTCAAATGCCGTTGCCATGCTATACGCAACACGCATCGCACGAAGTAAATTCAAAATCGAATTTGATGCACGCTCAACTGTAAAAATTTACTTAGTTTCCGCAGCATCTGCCATTCCATCACTGCTCCTACTTCGGTTCATATCCCTGTCTGATTCTGTTGCCTTGATAGCTGGGGGAGTTCTGTATCTTCTCGTCTACATAACATTGGTACCATTGGCAAAAATCATGGGCTATTACGAACTACAAAAGGCAACGCAAGTCATACAAAAAATCCGAATATTAGCTCCAATTGCCAAGCCAGTGCTGAAATACCAAGAAAAAATCCTGCGCCTAAGGGCAAACATTTAAGAAACCATTAACCCTGAGATATACGGGCAATCCAATTTCGCCCTAACAAGATTTAAATCGAATAATAGGAAACTGTAATCCTTTAGTTAAGAGGTTTGAGTCGAAACTTCTGAGGATGCCTATGAAAATCCAAATCTCGTTCAAACCATCCATTATACTGGCGTTATTGTTGGCAGGAGTGGTCATCAACGCTCTTTCTTTGTTTTTCTTCACACAACTCGACCACATCGTTCACACAGACCTTTATCGATACGGTTTGCAGTTCAACTACGAATGGGCTGGACAATATTGGATGTACTCTGGATTAATCATTAGCTCTTTTGCAATCACCCTGTCAGTGATGGCCGTTTCAGTTGTGTCTGTAATAGTTAATTCGCGAACTCACGGTGCCAGTTCAAGGTTTGTTTGCTATCTGCTTCTTCTCGCGGGAACTGTAACAAGCATTTTTTCTGCTCTATTATTCACTCACTTGGACTATATTGTCAGCAACGACCTTTATCGATATGGCTTACAATTTAGCTACGAGTGGGCCCTGCAATATTGGACGTATGCCAGGTTGCTGCTTGGGTTAATTGGACTTGCGAGTGTAATAACTGTTATTTCTTTCATGTTGATCTTTCTTAGTGCGCAAGCTATAATCCGAATAAATCAGACAAAGCTGATTTCCTCCGTCTTAGTTGCTACTGGAGTTGCAGCTCTCATTCTTTCGATAAACTACGCTTCTTCAATTCTCGCATTCATAGGTTTGGGATTAGTCTTCTGGGGAACCATATTCATCTATATACGTTCTGAAGAATATACCAAAAGAGTCCTTCTGGATGCAACAGTATCGCCCTTACTGGCGACGCTAGACCAGATATTGCAAGAAACCAACTACGAGGGCAAAGCCGTTTTCCTACCGCCGAAATATTTCTTAAGCCCAGAAGCCAGTAAGGCGTACGTACCCAAACAAAAAGGCACAAAACTGCCAACACCGGAACAGATCCAGAAACAAGAAACCCAACTAATAATCGAAAACCCTCAAGGCATTCTGCTAACGCCGCCAGGCGCTGAACTGGCAAAACTCTTTGAAAAAACGCTTGAAACAAGTTTCACTAGAATAGATTTGCAATATCTACAGCAAAACATGCCAAAACTCTTCATCGAAGACTTAGAAATCGCCCAAAACTTCGAAATAGAAACAGAAAACGACAAGGTTCACGTAAAAATAGAAAACTCAACCTACCAGAACCTAACCAAAGAAGCCATAAATCTGTCATTATATAGAGGTCTAGGTTGCCCAATCAGCAGCGCCATTGCATGCGCCTTAGCCAAAGCAACAGGCAAACCAATAACAATTGAAAAACAGAAGACAAGCGAAGACGGCAAAAGCATCGAAATAGAATATCGTATAGTAGAAGAGGAGCAAACACGCCAATGACTTTTCCACTCGGTTTCTGGGACATAAGCCTTCTGCTAGCTATAACAGCCATAATACTACTCATAACCTCAGAACTACTCTCAGCATACTATGGTAAGATAAACATACTCATCAACAGGAAAAAACTGAAGAACACTTCCATACTGTTCTCGGTCCTTTTTCTTGCGACTGTAGCAATCAGAATTATCAGCATAATCATAAGTCCATAAGCGCATTGTATGCAGCAAACAAGACTGCCTCCAAAACGTAAGAGACTTCTAGAAAAACACCTAAATCTTCTATAAAACTGTTACATTCAAGTTTATTAACAAGAGTAACGAAATAACTTGTTCAGTGAGGAGAATGAGAAGACTCATCATAGCAGTGGTTTCTATCGCTTTACTTGCACTTTTTGCAAGCAGCTCAACCGTAGGAGCCTCTGGCCAAGCCACAGGAGCATTAAGAATAACACCCCACGGAAGCTACTATCCGGAACCCGTAATGCTGACAAGCCCCGCAACCTTCAACATAACAGCCATCGATCACGTTACAGCCTACAACCCTAACATACTACTGGTAATGACTAACGCTTCATACCAAGGCTTGATGGGCGACGTAATGGTGGAATGGGAAGGTGATTCAATAAACTTCACAAAAGCAGAGTTCATGTCTGTACACATCAATAGTGATCGTGTTCCTCCCACAGGTGCAACAGAGGGTGCTAGCTACACGGTATCTAGCTTGAAAGAACATATAGGCGTCAACGGAACAGCAGATGACACATTATGGTACGCGTACGGACCTTTCCTATCAAGACCCATAGATCAGATAGCCCAGAACTTTACCGTCACGCTGAATTCGGAAAACCCGAGAATGCTCGTCTACGCAATAGCCAAAACCTTTAGCTGCAGCTTCTTTAACATTGCATGTTGCAACGACTTCAATACGAGAGTACCGCCTACACAGCCAGGATTCGTCGTTCCAGATGCAGCTCCAATACTATTAGCTCTAGCGTCATTCAGTGCATTCGGAATATACGCAGTAAAACGCAGGAAAAATTAAGAGAGAAACCACAGCTGAAAACAAGATTCACGAAAATTTAGATGCCTAATTTTTACTTTTTCCTATTTTTCCTACATTGCAATTTTGAAAACACTGACTTGCATTAAACACACTTTCATTTTAACAACTATTTTTATATACACCAGAGAAGTCCACCTTTCTTGAGGCTTAAATCTATTGACAGACGAAAATACACTCTACCAGACAATAATCAAAATCATCAAGGAAGATAGGCCGCAAACAATAGAGCAACTCGTAAGCCTTGCAGAAAAAAGGGTGCAAATTCCAAAGCAAAGAATATTGGAATCCATTATAAAAATGCAGAGCGAAGGGAAAATAAGCTTCGAGAAACCCCAACAAGCCGTGACGACTCTCGCAGCCTATTTGAAAACAGAACAAACTCTCTGGTACTGGGCTACATTAGCAACTTCAATAATAACAGTCATAGTAGTATTTGCAATCCCAGAAAATCTGTATCCGTTAGTCTACATAAGATACGGGCTTGGGAGCATATTTGTCCTCTGGCTGCCAGGCTATGCTTTCATAAAGGCCCTATTTCCTACAGAAAATTCTGCAAAAACCTCGGAAAAAGGCTTAGACATGGTGGAGCGTATCGCATTAAGCCTAGGTATGAGCCTAGCCCTAGTTCCCTTAGTAGGCTTATTATTGAACTACACACCATGGGGCATACGCTTGGCTCCAATAGTACTAAGCCTGTTAGCACTAACAATTGTTTTCGCGACAGCCGCTTTGATAAGAGAATATAATGCTGAAACAAGGACAAATGAATGATCATTTAAGAGGGCAGAACTTATGGCAGACGAGTTGACCCACTTTACATATCTCTACTACTAATAGGCATAATGCCACTTTATCAAAGCATAATACTTACTAAGTTCACTACAGACGCTGAAATAGGAAACTTCAATGCAGCCACCAATTTTGTAGCACTAATGTCTATTCTCTCAGTTCCAATAACAACAGCTCTGCTTCCAGCATTTTCAAAACTAGATTCTGCGGCAAACTCAATTAAGACGTTCTTCAAACTTGCCAACAAGTACACTGCTATGATCATACCCCCAGTAATGTTTCTGATCATAATATACTCTATAGAAATAGTTCAAATAATATATGGTTCCGCATTTCACTCTGCTCCATTGTATTTAGCAACATACTTCGCATTGTACTTCCTGGTTGGACTCGGTTACTTAACCCTCACCAGCCTCTACAACGGCGAAGCCCAAAGAGAATTTATCCGCTAAAAATTTTTTGACATTTCAAGTGTGCGCTCTTTTGAGAGTGTTTAGTTAAGGTTTTACGTGCTGCCAATGCTGTTAACGCTTCGAGGCTATTAACCTGTTCCGATTATTACGTCAAAGCTGAAGTCAACTATGTTTTTCACGGCCGAAGATACTGACAGAGTTAGTACTACTCCAATGTTCTCCATAGGGCTAAGCACTACACCGCTGTAGTTCCAACTCAAAGCCATATAGCTAGACGCGTTGACTGGACTCCAATTATTCGTCGTCAAGAAAAGTGTTGCAGCATGGTTGCCTTCATTTCTAACGTATAATGTAATGTTCTTGGCAGAGCTAAGCTCTAGCGTTCCCCAATCCAAGTATTTTACTGCAACGCTACAATTCGCGTCTTGGTAAACGCCAACCCCATCAACTCTCAGATTTCCACGGCTACTGATAATGGTTGAGGCCCACTGCGATCCTGCAATACTGAGACCGGATGAAACACAGACCAGAACCAGCAATGCAAGCAAAAGACGCTTGTTCATTCTGCTCAGCAACTTGGACATGGTTTTCTTAGGCGTGGAAAGCTTCGTAAGCATCGAGACACGGCGAGCAACCTTTATTTTTGCTGAAATTTTGGATTCTAGGACGTAGTGCATTCTCAACTTGAATTCCACCACTATCCTTGTCCAGAAACCTTTCAGAACTTTTGCGTACATTTGCCCACATTTGAAGGAATAACAGCACTATTACTTGTAGTTTAGTGTAGAGGTGATTTTCACATATACACATATAGAACACTAACTATTGATACATAGAGTAGCTTTAACAATGTATGAGCTCACTTGGAAGATGACTCGGGTCTGAAAAATGGCAGTAAATCAAGAGAGCGTATCAAGAATACTCATTGTGCTTTCTCATCCTTTAAGAAGAGAGATCCTCTCAAACTTAAGCGAAAAGGGCGAATGTTCCTTCACAGACTTAATGAACGCTCTCAAAGTGGACACAGGTAAACTTAGTTTTCACATTCGAAACCTAGTGGGTTTTCTTGAACAAACACCAACCGGCAAATACAAATTAAGCAAAGTGGGCGAAAACGCATTGAGACTCATCAGAGACCTGGAAGCCTTGGCCATTGAAGCTGAGGTTACAGGAAAAACTTCCGTGCTTCCCATAGCCACCTTCAAAAAACGAGCCATGGCATTCCTAA